>Ga0209863_10000011_pt1 | contig 134847 bp, 120 predicted proteins | sample OrgsoiDNA2013046_FD_185796 | JGI IMG/M metagenome (GOLD analysis project Ga0209863, IMG submission 185796) | Permafrost soil microbial communities from the Arctic, to analyse light accelerated degradation of dissolved organic matter (DOM) -... | ecosystem: Environmental > Terrestrial > Soil >...
AACTCCCGGCAGTTATGGTGACTGGCCCATACCGGTCCTTTATAAATCTCCATTGCCTGGCTGAATCCCAGATCCGTCAGGTGGGTGACGTCTAAAATCATGTGGAGGGAATCCATCTCTCTTAGTAAAGATTTCCCGGCCTCACTGAACCCTTGTTCAGTTCCGGTACCGCCGGCATAACGTCCTTCACCATAATGGGCAGGACCCAATGCCCGTAAACCATATTGAAAGGCTTTTTCGAGATAAGAAAGATTAACCAGTGAATCGGCACCTTCCAAACTTAATATAAATCCGATCGGTTTACTCTTATCTTCTATTGAATCGTCGGACCATAACCGGATTTGTTTTTCAAGCGAATCTTTTTCTCTGATCTGTATCATTTCTCCCAGATCTACCATGGATTGATACCAGGCCAGCTGGGCCTGGCTCTGTGCCCAGGCCTGTTCCGGCGAGTGCCAGCCGGGAAGCGGACTTCCCTTTCGTACATATCGGGCAATTTGTGTTGCAACCACCAGGCCGACCTTTCCCTCACGGAGAGAGGGCAGCGAAACCGTATTTCTTTCCCGGTCAGGTTTATCTTTTAATCCTTTTTCGCGGTCACGTAACTGGTCAACAGGTAGTTTCAGATCGCGGTTCCATTCCATGGCGTTCATGGCAAGATCAAGGTGGGCATCTACTATAAACATGTATGCAAATTAGTATCTTCATCCGTAAACGCCCGCCATGTCTTTTGTGATATTGCTCACTGGTATCCTGTTGCTGATTTTACTAACTACCTGGGCAAAACTTAATGCCTTCATTTCTTTCTTACTGGTTTCCATGGGTATCGGTATGGCTAATGGAATGTCGATCGACACCGTTACCCATGCTGTTCAGACCGGTATCGGGGATGTACTGGGCTCTTTGGTCGTAATCATTGTAGTAGGCGCAATGATCGGAAAACTCATTGCGGAGTACGGCGCTGCTCAAGGGATTATCTCTGCATTTATGAAATGGTTCGGAAGAAAATACCTGGTCTGGGCCCTCGTGATAACTGCTTTCATTGTGGGAATTCCTCTTTTCTACGGAATCGGATTTGTGCTCCTGGTGCCCCTGATTATCACTCTCTCTTATAAATACGATATTCCCGCAGTTTATATCGGCTTACCCATGCTGGCCTCCCTTTCTGTTACCCACGGATACCTTCCGCCGCATCCTTCACCGGTTGCCCTGATACAACAATACCATGCCGATCTGGGCCAAACTCTCCTGTATGGATTTGTTGTCTCCATTCCCTGTGTGATTATCGCAGGTCCACTTTTCGCCACTACACTTAAAAAATATAACCGGAAACCGCTTGCAACTTTCGCTGGAAAAACCATTCCGGATAATGAATTACCGGGAGTGGCCGATTGTTTTATTACTGCTCTTCTGCCAGTTGTACTAATTGGTACATATACAGTACTTAAATTATTCATGCCCACTGATTCCATTGCCCTGAAAATTTTTGCTGTGCTGGGTGATCCTTCCATCGCACTCCTGGTCACCTTGGGTTACGCGGTTTATGCGTTGGTATTGAAAAGAGGAAAAAAACTTGAGCCATGCATGATTTCAATGGGTGAAGCCGCAAAAGATATTTCCCTGATCCTGTTAATCATTGCCGGGGCAGGCGCATTGAAACAGGTTCTTACTGAAAGTGGCACAGCTGCCCAACTCACCCAGCTGATGAAAGGACTTCACCTTCATCCCATTCTGGCTGCCTGGTTCATTGCGGCATTTATCCGTGTTTGCCTGGGATCAGCTACCGTAGCAGGACTTACCGCCGCGGGAATGGTCGCCCCGCTGATCGTCGGATCCAACATCAATCCCAGTCTGATCGTACTGGCTACCGGAGCCGGCAGCTTGATGTTTTCCCATGTGAATGATTCAGGATTCTGGCTATTCAAAGAATATTTTAATTTATCGATTAAAGAAACACTCAAAACGTGGAGCGTGATGGAATCGATTGTTTCGGTCGTCGGACTGCTCACGGTCGGTCTCCTGTATTTTATTACCCAACATTAAAAATGACTTATGTCAGCTGATGAAAATTTTAAGAAGCTTGGTCTCGAACTACCACCTGCACCTACGCCGATCGGTGTTTATAAGCCATTCCTGATAGACGGCAGGCATTGCTATGTTTCTGGTCATGGCCCGCTCCTGCCCGATAAGACGCTGATCATTGGACGTGTCGGGGATACTATTGATATGGAAGAAGCAAAACTGGCAGCCCGCCAGGTTGGGCTTGCTATCCTGGCAACCCTGAAGCAGAACCTCGGTAGTTTTGATAAAATAAAAAGGGTTATAAAGGTGCTTGGCATGGTAAACGCGAACGACTCATTTGAAAAACATCCTTATGTTATCAATGGATGCAGTGAATTATTTGCAGAGGTATGGGGAAAGGAGAATGGGATTGGCGTCCGCTCAGCCGTAGGTATGGGCACATTACCTGATAATATACCGGTGGAAATTGAGGCACTGTTTGAACTAGCGTAAGACAAGTATGGAAGTATGGAAGAATGGAAGTATGGAAGTATGAAAGTATAAATTTATCAGGTAACGCTTATCTGTCGACTGTCAACTGTCATCGGTCTCGGTTCAACGTAAAGTAAATCATCATGAGCGACAAACCCTGGTTCGAAGCGGCCAATATAAGCGAATACGATACGCCTGCATTGCTGCTCTATCCATCCCGCATTATTGAAAATATCAGGAGGTTGGTGGAAAAAGTGGATACCCGCCGCCTGAGGCCACATGTCAAGACGAATAAGATTGCGGAAGTGTCCAGCCTTATGATGGATGCCGGTATCAGAAAATTCAAGGCTGCTACCATTGCTGAAGCAGAAATGCTAGCCATGATCAAAGCACCGGATGTACTACTCGCCTATCCGCCAACGACACAAAAAGTAAAAAGGCTGATCCGGCTAATACAAAAATATCCTGACACGATTTTTTCCTGCCTGATCGATCATATAGATCAGGGAAAGACAATTTCCGATCAGTTTACGGCAGCAGATCTGAAAGCTCAGGTTTTTATTGATCTGAATACCGGGATGAACCGGACAGGTATCAAGCCGGAAAATGCAATTCATCTTTTTGAAAAAGTAAATTCGCTTCCTGCAATACATGTTTTAGGGCTACATGCCTATGATGGGCATATCAAAGACCACGATATGAAAACCCGTACGGCAGATTGCACTCGTGCTTTTGAGCCTGTTATAAAATTAAAATCTGATCTGGAAAAACTTACAGGCCGTTCCATGACTCTGATAGCAGGAGGATCACCAACCTGTTTTATTCATGCTGAAGCCGGTGACCGGGAATGCAGTCCGGGTACTTTTGTCTTTTGGGACAAGGGATATGCAGAAAATTTATCCGAACAACCCTTTGAATGGGCTGCCCTCGTGGTTTGCCGGGTAATTTCGATTCCGTCGCCCGACATGATCTGCGTGGACCTCGGGTATAAGTCGGTCGCTTCAGAAAATCCCTTACCGAGGGTTTATTTTTTGAATGCCACAGACGCGGTTCCCACGGCACATAGCGAAGAACATCTGGTACTCAGAGTTCCTGATGCCGTGAAATTCAAACAAGGCGATGTCTTATATGGTGTTCCCAGCCATATCTGTCCGACAGTTGCATTGTATGATCGTGCATTAGTTGTAGAAAATAACCTGATAGTTAAAGACTGGACGGTGATTGCGAGAAAACGGGAAATCAGTTTATAAGCTGAAAGCATAAGGCGTAAAGCTTAAAGCGTTCTTTCAACTGCCAACTGCCAACTGTCAACTGTTATTTCATAACCGGTGCCGCCTCATATTGAATCCCGGGGTTATAATATCTAAAGAGGAGTGCCGACAACTTCCTCGTGAGTACCCAGGCCTCATTATTATATTCCCCGCTTTGGTCAGTATTATTTTTGGTAAATATGCTGAAGATATATGGATTCGGAGCATTTACATATAGAATTTCATTCCTGCTTTGATCCACAGCACCATATTTAGAAGCCACAAAAATATTCGGGGGGATTTGCGAAATCGCATACTCATCCCAATATTGCCTGCCCAGGATTCTCAGCATATGATCACTGCTCTGCTGACTTAAAACCTTCCCTGTTTCAATCTGTTCCATCAGTTTTGCGATTTCCCTGGGCGTAGTCTGACCCCATCCGTAAATTTCCCGTTCCTTCTCTCTGCCGGGTGTGCGGCTGTTCACTCTCGTATATGCATAACCGAGACTATCCATTAAATAATTGATGCGCAATCCCCCGCCGGCAATACCCTGTAACATGAGGCTGGCCGTATTGTCACTGAGTGAGATGGAAAGCAACATGAGTTTGCTCAGGAGAATTTTTTCTTCCGGTTTAAATGAAGCGAGCACATCTTCTCCCGGATCATATTTTATTGTATCCTTATAGATCATCACCTGATGATAATCCAGTTCTTTATTCTGTATCCTGTTCATGATACCAATCATGATCGGAATTTTCACAACGCTGGCCGTCGGAAAAACAGTATCAGCATTGAATGAAGCAACCCGGTTATTTTTGAGCTCATGAATATAAATCCCTACAGTTCCGTGAAAGCCGTTGACCAAATCTTCGATTTGTTTCTGAAGTTCCTTATCCGCTTTCTGTGCGTGAGAATTACAAAATATTAAAAGCAGAAGGCAACCTGTTAACTTTTTCATTGGCAGCATTTAAAATAAACAAAAATAGTATTTGTTGAAACAGGTTTTCATTTCATTCCAATGAAAAACAACCGAACTGAATTACCTTGCAGGTCGGAAAAATAAGACGCAATGCAGAAAATGATGGAAAAACAAATCAGCCGGATTAGTTCAACTCCCGCAATTACCGGAACCGTATATCCGATACTGATAATGATCAGCATTTCACACCTGCTGAATGACACTATTCAATCGCTGATTCCTTCCATTTATCCGTTGGTAAAAACGAATTATCATTTAAATTTTGCCCAGATCGGACTGATTACACTTACTTTCCAGCTGGCTGCCTCCCTGCTTCAGCCATTGGTGGGTTTATATACGGATCACCGGCCCAAACCTTATTCCCTGGTAACGGCAATGGGAATCTCGCTGGTGGGATTAATCGCTATGTCACAGGCAGGGAATTTTCATTTTTTACTTTTTTCAGTTGCACTCATAGGGATTGGTTCTTCTGTTTTTCATCCCGAAGCATCTAAAGTCGCCTATATGGCATCCGGTGGAAAAAGAGGCCTGGCACAGTCCATTTTTCAGGTCGGAGGAAATGCGGGCTCCTCACTCGGACCTTTATTTGCGGCTGCGGTTATTGTTCCACTCGGGCAAAGCAGTATTGGCCTGTTTGCCGTATTACCACTGTTTGCAATGGCTGTTTTGATTTTGGTTGGTCGCTGGTATAAGCAGCACTTAAATACCTTAAAATTAAAATCAAAAATCAGGGAAACGAATCATCCGGTTTTTTCAAAAACAAAAATCTTCTGGTCCATTTTGATACTGGTCATCCTGATCTTTTCAAAATATTTTTACCTCGCATCCATGGTCAGTTACCTGACTTTCTATATGATTGAAAAGTTTCAGGTATCCGTTCAGCATGCGCAGATTTTTCTTTTTATTTTTACATTTTCCGTGGCTGCGGGCACTTTATTAGGCGGCCCGCTGGGCGACCGGTTCGGGAGAAAATATGTGATCTGGTTTTCAATACTCGGCGTAGCCCCTTTTACTCTGTTATTACCTCATGCTAATCTCTTCTGGACGGCTGTCCTGACGGTACCCATTGGCGTTATACTTGCATCCGCTTTTTCCGCGATCCTGGTTTACGCGCAGGAACTATTACCTGGTAAAGTGGGTATGATTTCCGGACTGTTCTTTGGATTCGCTTTTGGCATGGGGGGACTTGGATCTGCCTTGCTGGGTGTATTGGCAGACCATAGAGGAATCATTTATGTTTACCAGGTCTGTGCATTTCTTCCCCTGATCGGGTTACTCACGGGTTTTCTTCCAAATATTGGTGGAAGAAAACGCAGAGCGGCTTGAAAACAGTTACTAACTTCAGGAACATTTTAACTAACCCTTGCAAATATGAAAAGAAGAAAATTATTATTGGCACTTGTCTGCATGATGGTTGTTTACTGCTGTCCTGCAACCGGTCTTGGGCAAAATAATAAACCATTCAGAGTCATTGCATTTTATACGGCGAAACAGGACTCGGCACATATCAGTTTCGTACATGAAGCCAACCGCTGGTTTCCCAGGATGGCGGTCACACATCATTTCCTTTATGACTCGACGAACAACTGGAACAATTTAAATGCGGCATTTCTCTCCGGATACCAGGTGGTGATTTTCCTGGATACACGTCCCGAAAGTCCTGATCAGAGAAAAGCCTTTGAGGAATATATGAAGAAGGGCGGCGGCTGGTTGGGTTTTCACTTTGCCGGATTCGCACTTACGCCATCCGTTTATCCCCAGGATTGGGACTGGTATCACAATGAATTTCTTGGTGCGGGATCCTTTGTCAGTAATACCTGGAGGCCGACACCTGCTGTACTTCGTGTAATGGATAAATCCCATGCGGTTACCCATAACCTTCCCGATACATTCCGTTCATCTGCCAGTGAATGGTACCGTTGGCAGAATGACCTCCGCAAAAATCCGAAAATTGACATATTACTGGCGATCGACAGTACCAGCTTCCCATTAGGAACGGGTCCCAAATTGCATGAGATCTGGCATAGCGGATTCTATCCGGTGGTTTGGACGAACAAAGATTACCGAATGGTGTATTTCAATATGGGGCACAACGATATGGATTATAAAAACGGCTCGGTCAGCGAACTGTCCCAAACCCTCGGCACCAGCAGATGGGAGGATCAACTGATTTTAGATGCGCTTCAATGGGTCAGCGGCAACCAAAAATAAAAAGAAATGAAAACCGTCATTATAACCGGCGCTAATGGTAACATGGGCAAGGCGGTAACAAAAGAATTCCTGGATAAAAACTACCGTGTGATTGTGACGATCACAAATGAAAGCTCGAAGACAGATTTCCAACCGAATCCAAATCTTGAAATCGTGGTTGTGAATCTGACCGATGAAAAAGAAACCCTGGCATTCATAGAAAAAACGATTCAAAATTATAGCGTCATCGATGCAGCCTTATTACTGGTAGGCGGATTTGCCATGGGAGATATTTCAACTACAACCGGTGATGACCTGCATCAACAAATTTCATTAAATTTTGAAACAGCGTATTATACAACCAGGCCTCTGTTCGGCCATATGATGAAGAATAAAAAAGGAAAAATTGTCTTTATCGGAGCGAGGCCGGCATTGAATCCGGCACAGGGAAAAAGTCTGATTGCTTATGCCCTTAGCAAGTCACTTTTATTTAAACTGGCCGAAATTCTGAATGAAGCCGCTAAAGGGCTGAATATATCTGTTTCTGTTGTCGCTCCAAGTACGCTGGATACGCCCGCGAATCGAAAATCCATGCCTGATGCGAATCCAGACAATTGGGTAAAACCTTCTGAAATTGCAGAAACACTGGAATTTCTTGTTTCAGATAAATCCAACGCACTTCGGGAAACGGTGCTGAAAATGTATAATAACGCTTAATGCGAAAGCTTAAGGCTGAGACGGTCAACGGTCAACGGTCAACGATTTATTTTTCTTTTTAATTGCAAGGTATAATTCCGCCGCGCCCAACATGCCGGCAAGTGGCAGGAATATATAAATCCAGAAAGAAGTCCAGACATTTGAGGGCAATGCGCTGGCAAAACTCCGGGCAGGATTCATTCCAAAACCCGAAATCGGTCCGGCAATAATTACATAGAGGCAAACCAGGATGCCTGCAATAATCCGGGAATATTTTTTCAATACTGCATGATCTGCGGTAAAAAGAACCATGCACATCATGACAAATGCAGTGATGAGTTCTGTGATGGCTGCAGCGAACGGCCCATATTTTCCCGGTACCGTAACCACATCATATAATGGCGATGATGTTAAATTTTCTCCCATCAACGCAGCCATAATATAAACCGTAACCGTACCTCCGATAAACTGAAAAAGGATATAAAAAAATGTATCCCAGCGATTGATTTTTCCGACTCTGAAAAATGAAAGCGTAACAGCGGGGTTAATATGGGAGCCGGAAGAGCTGGTAAACCGGGAATAAAAAATAAATACTGCGGTTAACCCCATAAACAGTCCGAGAATCGCCTGACGGATGAACGCGGAAAATTCAGATACGAAATAGCCATTTTTACCAAAAAGCAGACCGCTGAAAAAGCAGGCAGAAACCATGAATATTCCAAGGCCAAGTGCTTCCTGGAAATAAAATTTCAGGTTTTTACTGAAACTCGCTTTTAAACGCGACACTCCACCGGTTACTCTATCAATACTAATATCAACTGCCCGCATGAAATAGAGAATAAACATTAATCACCCGGAGGGTTTCAGCTACTCCCCAGGCCTGGGCAACACATCCTCTGGGATGATGGGGCGCATCGCCGTCAAAAATTTCCGACACAGTTCCGATACAGCATTCGTTCAGATGATAGGTAAAGCGATCAATGGCATCCAAAGCTTCAGTTCTGAATGTTTCACCTGCGGATTTCATACCGGCCTCTATATAGGGACCCAGGAGCCAACTCCATACAGTGCCCTGATGATAAGAAGAATCGCGTAAAAAGGTATTGCCCCCATAATGACCTTTATATCTTTTATCGTCTGGTGAAAGGGAACGAAGTCCGACCGGTGTATATAATTTTGTACGGAGAATATGCATCACAGATTTTGCTTTTTCTCCGTCTATCAAAGGAAAAGGCAGGCTGAGTGCAAAAACCTGATTCGGACGAAGGCTGCTATCCCGTATACCATCCTGATCAATCACGTCAATCAAATAATTGCCTTCTGTAAACCAGAATTTTTCCTCGAAACTCTTCTTAGCCTGCTCTGCCCTCTCAAAAATTTTATTTGCCTCGTAGGTCTCTCCATTCAGCGTAAGCAGGGTCTCGTATATTTTCAGGGCATTATACCAGAGGGCTTCAATTTCCACCGGTTTACCCATGCGTGGTGTAACCACCCAGTTTCCGATGCGGGCATCCATCCAGGTTAGCTGTTGTCCCTGCTCGCCGGCAAATAACAAACCATCACTGTCAACATGAATATTATAGCGCGTTCCTTTGAAATGCCATTCGATAATACCTTTCAGAACGGGAAGAATTTCTTTCAGTATAAATTTCCGGTCGTTTGTTATCTGGAGATAGGAATAGACGGCATTAAAATACCAAAGGGTTCCATCTGCATTGTTATACTCCGGTGGCTCCTTATTATCCTGAAAGCGGTTGGGCAACATACCCTCGCTGACGGATTTAGCGAACACATTTATAATTTTTTTTGCATCCTCATAACGACCGGTTCCCAGGCATAGTCCGGGCAATGAGATCATTGTGTCCCTACCCCAGTCGGTGAACCAATGATATCCTGCGATAACAGTTTTTAACTGATCGCGTTTTACGATAAACTGATCCGAAGCCAGTACCAGTTGTCTGAGCAGGTCGCCGGGAACTGTTGTTATAAGGGATAATTTTCGTAATTTTTCCGTCTCAAATAAGGTATCCGGATTTCTCCCGGCCGGATTTTCAGTTGAAATGATAATATGTAATGCGTCTCCGTCTCTGAGTAGCACATTAAACACACCATGGTTAAAAAGATCCTCCTCAAAATCCAGTCCACGATATTTTTCCTGCAGGTAATTAAAATGATAATACCATTTATTGACAGGTTGATAAGTAGAACCGGGAACGGATATAAATATATCCGGTGCGCCTTTGAAAGGCTGATTGTGAAAGAGCCCATTCTCAAAATCTACATCCCAGAAAATATTATTATATGCATGCTGAAGCTCGTGATAACCGCGGGCCGCGATCAAAGGCAGAAGTTGCAGTGTGAAGGGCCTATCGGCATTCAATACTTCATATCGAATGAGCGTGGTATTTTCACCGTTTACCATGGTAATGGTTTTCCTGATCCGGATGCCCGCGGCTTCATATATCCATTCCGGGAAAAAATCTTTTTTAAAAGAACTGAGATATTGAATTCCCTGCGGAAAAAGTGAATCTCCATAACTATTAGTACCCAAATCGAACCGTTTCCCATCAAATATAATCGTCTCGTCCAGTTTTGAAACCAGCAGCATTCGTTCAGCCGGCGGATTTGTAGCTGCCATCAGCAGACCGTGATACCTGCGCGTATTACATCCGGATAAACTGCTACCGGACCATCCCCCAAGTCCGTTGGTTTCCAGCCATTCCAGTTGATAGCTTTCTGAAAAATTCTGCAGCGATAGCTTATCCTTATATAGCAACATGAGATATCATTAAAATTAGTTACTTTTTGTAAGGTTACGTTGAAGGTCAGTATTTAAATTGTCACTCATTTTACATAGTTCTTAAATTACCGTTTTGAAAAAATTTTTAATTATTAGTCTCGCTTGCCTGATAATTGGTGCCTGCAAAAATAAAAATGGATTCAATTTCTCTCCTCCTTCTGTTGCAAATGGAGATTCAGTTTTAAAGCCGGCCATCGTTTTATCCGACAGCGGCTGGGTTTCTTTATTTGACGGAAAATCGATTCTCGACTGGCACAGTTATGGAAACAAAAAGCCTGGTTCGGCCTGGAATACTGACGACCTGTCCATTCATTTAAAACCCGGATTGAAAAACAGTTACCAGACTGTAGGCGGGGGTGACCTTGTATCCAATGATACCTTCGGTAATTTTGATCTCAAACTGGAATGGAAAATTGCCAAAAAAGCAAATAGCGGTATTATGATTTTCGTCCAGGAAGGTACTGCGAAATATAAGGAAACCTGGAATACAGGACCTGAAATACAGGTCTGTGACAAGGACAGCAATGAAGATGCGCACAGTCCTAAACATGAAGCCGGCGATTTGTATGATCTGATTTCATCAAGGATCATGTCGGCAAATCCGGCCATGGAATGGAACCGGGTTGAAATTGTAAATAATCACGGACAACTGGATCTGTACCTGAATGATGTGCATATCATTTCCACTGTATTGTGGAATGATAACTGGAAAAAGTTAATTTCCGAAAGTAAATTCAGGACGATGCCGGGCTTTGGAAGTTTCCATTCCGGACATATCGCTTTGCAGGATCACGGGGAAGAAGTCTGGTACCGGAATATTGAAATAAAAAAGATCAGTTAGCCGTACAGATTATTTCAGCTCAAAGAATGCGAACTCCGCTTTCCCCATTGCAGCATTTTTTATTTCGAAAGAAGTACCGGAAGGTATGTACTGGTAATTCCCTTTTTTGTGGAATGGCTTTTCATTTACATAAATGGATTCAACCGAGTCTGTCAACAGAATCATCAGTATATCAGCCTTGCTGGCCATTACTGAAATTTTTGCCGCGGACCGCAGGTTCAGCCTGTAGGCGCGCAATGGCTTTTCGTCAAATAAAAAAGTAAAAGATTCCTGCTGTATCGGTGGATCAATGGTTACATAATTTTTATTGAGCAGCTCAATGTCCATAACATGAAACTCGGATGTGTCGCTATTCCATACCCGGTGAATGCGGGGTTTTTTGTAAAAACCTTCGAACCAGATATTGCCGTAATCCGGTACAGGAGAATTCGAATGGTCTTCTTCACTGATCACCTGGGAACCGGTTTTAACATCGTTTAGTATTACAAATACTGACGGTGTCGAATGAATATGAACCTGGGAAGTATCGCCCGGCGGAATGTGTACATCCAGAATGCGGACATGTCCGTTTTCGAAAATATTATGGTGTCGGGGTTCCTTACTGACGGGTACCTGCGCCCGGCCACTATTATTCAGGAGAAAACTGATAATCACGATTCCCATGTATTTCTTCATAAAAATGATATTTAATATACCGGGTTAGGACAAGTTAATCAGGGTTTTATGAATTAATGCAAAATATTTATGTCGCTGCGTTTTTTTATACTCACCAAATTAGTAGCTTGCTGATAACTGCATCCACGAGCACGAAAGAATTTCCTCATGGTTTTAAAAAGAAGGGGACATGTTTCATGTGCACGCTTTTAACCCTCATCCTTTGCTTAGGCAATGCGTTGACTCCTATCTGATCATTTCCGCCGATCAACCCGAAGGATTTATTGAAAATATTTTCTTCCCGCATGTTATGCAAAGTCTGGTTTTTGGATTGGACCAGGCAAGTACCGTTTTCGACTGTAATCTTTCCGAATTCAGCGCCCCTCATTTTATAGTTGGCCCGAATGATATCGCCTGCCGGGTCAGGATGTTTTCAGGAATGAAAAAGATGATCATCCGGTTTAAACCAGGCGGTTTCTACAAAATTTTCCATTTACCTGCACAACAATTTTATAACCGAAGCCTGGATGCCGTAAAATTCCTTGGAAAACAAATTATCGAAATCAATCACCTGCTAAGGGAAACCCACCTTTCCGGAAAAATTGAACTGGCAGATACCTGGCTGATCGAACAAATGCAGACAAGGAAAAAACCGGAACGTAATATCGACGAAGCCATCCAGATGATAGAGCGACGTAAAGGAAATATCTCACTAAGGGAACTGGAACAGGCCACTTTTACCACGAAGCGGACGCTGGAACGGCATTTTCTGGAACAGACCGGCTTGCTTCCAAAGACTTTTTCCCGGTTGGTTCGCTTTAACGGGGTGATTCATTTTATTGAATCCAACCTGAATGTAAATTGGCGTCAGCTAGCAGAATCATTCGGGTATTATGATCAGAGCCATTTCATCCATGAATTCAAAACGTTAACCGGCTGCCTACCGAATGACTATTTTTCTATGAAAGCGGCATACGAAAAAATATTGCAAACTTAGATTTTGTCACTTTTTTCCAATAAAAATATTCTACAGTAAAACTAGGTTTGCTTACCGGTCTGCCTTCTGACTAAACCGGATTTAACCAATAAAACTTTATCACATGACTAATAATCCAGCTGCCAACAGGCGTAATTTTATCGGAAAGGTTACCGGGGCTGCGGCCCTGATGGGGGCGGCTTCCCTGATCAATCCGGCCAAAGCAAATGAAAAACCTGAAGTCTTTTCAGGAAACGCGGCAGATCCTGATGAATGGTTTAAAGGTGTAAAGGGCAAACACCGGATTGTGTTCGATTGTACTGAACCAAAAGAAATATTTCCTTTCGCGTGGCCCAAGATTTATATGATGACAAACGCGGCGACCGGGGCTCCGGATAGTACAGCGGTGGTTGTCCTGCGACACAGCGCTATTCCATTTTCCATGCAGGATAGTATGTGGGCAAAATATAAATTTGGTGAAATATTTAAGGTGAACGATCCGCAAACCAAAGCCCCCGCGATCAGAAATCCTTTCTGGAAACCCAAAGCGGATGATTTTTCAGCTCCGGGAATCGGCGTGGTTCAGCTTGGAATTCCCGAACTCCAGGCATCGGGGATTATGTTTTGTGCCTGCGATATGGCCCTTACAGTTTACAGTGCCGTGGTAGCCGGAATGACAAAACAGGAGAACGCCGCAGTTAAAAAAGAATTTCTTGATAACCTGATTACGGGTATACCCGCCATGCCTTCAGGCGTCTGGGCCGTGGGTCGGGCACAGGAACATGGATGCGGTTACTGTTATGTATGAAAATGGGTTAGCCTTTATACAATAATAGCTCCCTATGACGCGTAGATTGCTGTTCGTTTCTGCTTTGCTGTTGTCGATTTTATTGGTACTGCTTGAGCACAGGGAAAAAGCAAAACGGGCAAAAGAAAATTTGCGGGCTATCGTGTTGTCTCCAAAAGAACCATTGTGGACGGCTCCGGATTCTAATTCGATTCCGCGAGATGAATACGGAGAGCTGATCAGATACGGAAAAAAACTGATTGGCCATACCGCGAGATATTTTGGTCCCAGGGGTTCGGTTAGTCATAATGCAAACGGCATGAATTGCCAGAATTGTCATCTGGAAGCCGGCACCCGCCCATGGGCTGGTAATTTTGGTGCGGTCGCCGCCGTATACCCCCGTTTCAGCGACCGCAGGGGTTCAGTTGAAACGATTAATCAACGAATATCGGATTGTTTTGAAAGGAGCATGAATGGCAAAGCACCCGACAGTACGAGCCGGGAAATGAAAGCCATGTATGCCTATATCAGCTGGCTCGGGAAAGGAGTACCAAAAGGGAAAAAGCCAGCCGGTACAGGGCTTGAACTACTCGCTTATATTGAAAGGCCTGCGGATCCCCAAAAAGGAAAACTTGTTTATACAGTAAAGTGTCAGAGTTGTCATGGCGTAAATGGAGATGGACAACCGGATTCTGTATCAGAATATCGTTATCCACCTCTTTGGGGAGACCACAGTTATAATACAGCCGCAGGCCTTTATCGTCTTTCCAAGTTTGCAGGATTCATAAAAGACAACATGCCCTTTGGAAGTAATTATTCAAATGAGCAATTAAGCAATGCAGAAGCCTGGGATCTGGCTGCCTATGTGAACAGTCAGCCCAGACCCGTAAAGAAATTCAAACAGGACTGGCCAAATATTTTATTGAAACCTGTTGATCACCCGGAAGGCCCCTTTGCGGACTCCTACCCTTCCCTGCAACATAAATATGGGCCCTTTGCGCCTATTGCTAAAGCAAAGAAGGATCAGGCGGTTATTCATCGTCCATGACTGTTGTTGGGTCGTCCTTTTGTAAGCCAGTATTCAGATTTCATTTCAAACCTGATCTCACCCCTACCGTGCAGGCCGGCTTCAGCCCATCCGGCTTTTTTATAAAACGAAAAGGCTCTTGTATTGGGCGATGTTCCCAACCAGACTTTATTTTTCCCATGAGAGAAATACCAGTCAAGCATCATTTCATGCAGTCTTCTTCCAATCCCCTGCTTTTCAAAAACCGGATCAACAAAAAGCGCCCAAATATTGTCGTCCACTAAATCGGCAATGGCGAAGCCGACAATTTTTCCATTCGATTCGCAAACCCAGCCCTTACCCCGGTTTACCAGGTAATCGGCACAATCATCGTCAGTTATCAATGCGGGACTGGATAATACATTTTCCTTCACAGCATGACGAACGATTTGAATTTGCGGTATATCATGCGGTATCGCTTCTCTGAATGCCAGGTTAATCAGTAAATTAGCCGGCATTTAAAAAGCTTTTTCAGTGAATATTTTGTTTACAACCCAGCGATTAAAAATAAGAAATCTAAGGGAATCCGATCTGGAGGCTTTTCATCAATACAGATCCAATCCGGAAATAACTAAATACCAGGGGTTCGATACGTATTCACTTGATCAGGCCAGGGCTTTCATAGCAGAACATCAGAATAAGTTATTCATTAAACCGGGGGAATGGATTCAGTATGCAATTGAAAATATAAGCAGCCGGCAACTCATTGGAGATTGCGCCATTTATCTTCATCCATCAGATTCAAGAATTGCTGAAACCGGAATCACCATATCGGATGTACACCAAAAACATGGATATGCGAGAGAGACTATGCTGGGTCTTATGAATTTCCTGTTCTCAGAAAAAGGCATTCACCGTATCGAAGAAACCGTGGATGCAGAAAACCTGGCATCCATCCGGATGCTGGAAAGTCTTTCATTCCGTCAGGAAGCTCATTTTATAGAAAATATTTTTTTCAAAGGAAGATGGGGAAGTGAATATCAATATGCCATGTTGCGCCGGGAATGGGAGAACCTTAGATTTCAATAATTGACAAAATAAATGTCATTTATTTTTACAACCGGATCATAGCTTTGTCTAATTTTGTTCTTATCCTTCACATTTAGAATTATCTGCTGTCTAAAGGAGTTTCTTTTCCCTGATAATATACCCTCTGCAAAACAATATGGATTTTAATGCTCCGTCCCGGTAAAAATTTTTTATCATTTAAATCAACAGCCATGTTAGTCATTGCACAACACAACATCCAGAATCCCCAGGTGTTCTGGTCAGCAGCTCAAAGCATCAATGCCTTGTTGCCTGCAGATCTTAAATTGCTAAGTGTTTTCCCATCCAAGGACATGAAAATGGGCACATGCCTTTGGGAAGGCCCTTCAGTAAATTCCATCCAAAAATTCCTGGACGACAATGTTGGATCTGTAAGTAAAAATTATTGCTACGAAGTAGATGAGGTAAACGCCATGGGCCTGCCCAAAAAGGCAATGGAAGCAACAGCCTGATGTAATAAAACTTCCCGTACTAACCTGAACGAGCTCGCAAAGATTCGTAGGGGGAAAGGCTTATCTACCGATGGCCGAAAATCATGATACAGATTTTCACCCCTCTGAACGAAGAGGCTCATTTATTGGGGCAGGAATTTTTACAGTTTCTTCATATCTGAAATATTTCTTAAGATTTAACAGTGGCTTTTCAATGAACCGCCAGGAAAGGGCGGATACCGCAATCAGAATAGTAAACTGAATGATCAACAGGATCATGAAATAGAATCCTCCGCGCTGAAAAAGAGGGAGCAGAAAATGAAAATATTTTTCCGACAATTTAAGAAGCAGCGTGGGTATGATTAAATGATACAGGTAGATGCCGTAACTTATCTTGCCCATACGTATCAGCCAGGGATTATTCAGGAAATGGTTAGGGGAATTGTTTAATTTATCTTCCCTGTAAACTGTATAGGTGATAAACCACAGGCCAATTATTCTGATTGCCAGCCGACCGAACAGAAAATAATAACTTCTGTCGAAAGCAATTGAACCCAGAATAATAATGGCAAATATTGACGCTCTGGAAAGCAGTTTAAAAAATTTCTCCATTCGAACCGGCTTTACGATCACCTGCCAGGCCAGCAATGCCCCCAGCCCGAACGCATCAAAACAGGAGCTGGTGAGGATGTCTCCGAATTGGGTGGCCCTGAATATTAGCTGGCTTAAAACACCACAGATAATAAATAAGAAAATAGCCTTCCGGATATGTTTCCAGGGTACAAACAACATTACAAAGGGCCATATAATATAGAATTGTTCTTCAACCGATAATGACCACAGATGTGAAACGATCACATCCCAGTTCTGCATTTTGAAAAAATAATAATTCGATGTGTAGGTCAGGAAGTATATAAAGCCATTTTGAATATGCGTTCCCAGGAAATCATGGAAAATCAGTAATGCGAAAATCGTGATATAATAAATTGGGAATATCCTGAGCATTCTTCTTCCGTAAAAATTCAGAATCAGCCGGAATTTTTCCGAATAAACCGGACCAACCTTCAACCTGTTTGTAAGGAGGATACTGGTAATCAGAAATCCACTCAGGATGAAAAAAAGGTCTACGCCGATCAGACCATTCGGGGTAAAGTTGACGAAATGATCTTTCCTGATCCAATGCGAAATAATTACCAGGATGACCGCAATGGCCCGGATACTGTCTAATTGCCGGATATAACGCATGAGTTTAAAGCTTAAATCGCAAAGCGGATGCTTTCCTGTTGTCCTTAACTTTCAATCACTTATAACGGGAATATCAGTTGAATGTTTTCTCCGTTAATGATACTAAATAAAACGGAATAACCGTTTTAGGAGTGTCCAAAAGCCTTTTTAAAATCCTTATATATGAAAAACCTGCTACTTTATGGTTTCATTCTACTGGCCTGCTGTTCCTGCAGTTCAACCAATTTAATGTCACTCAGCGTAATGGAACCGGCCCCTGTTTCCATTCCTTCCAATATAAAATCTGTTACCCTGGCAAACAGAACCCACGTGACGAGTGAATCACAAACGATTGACGCCATTCACAAAGCACTCTCCCTGGAATCAAATGATCTTCAGGAGACCGGCGCAAAAGCAAGTCTGCGTGGCCTTTCAGATGAGCTAATGAAAAACAACCGTTTTACAGAAATAAAACCGCTGAACAGGGAATTGAAAACTTTTGGTGCGGGTGTATTCCCATCAGCCCTTCAATGGGATTCAGTAGAAAGGATATGCAGGGAAAGCAATACAGATGCCCTGTTTGCCCTCGAACTTTTTGATACGGAAACCAAATTAAATTACTCAGCCAGCCCCACCCAGGTTAATCTGGGTGCCGTAAATCTACCTGCCATTGATCACCAGGTTAATATGACAACATACGTAAAAACAGGATGGAGAATTTATGATCCTTCAACCCGGATCATATTGGATGAATTTATAATTGGCCGGGATATTTCTTTTTCAGGTTCCGGTTTAAACCCTGCAGTCGCTGCGTCCGCCCTCGTGGGTCGCAAAGAAGCAGTTACGGAAGTTGGAAATAAAGCAGGAGAAGCCTATGCTACCCGGATACTTCCATACTGGATACGTGTGTCAAGGGATTATTTTGTGGCCGGTAATGAAAACTTTAAGACTGCGCAGCGCAAAGCCCAGAGCGGAAATTGGGACGGCGCCGCTCAGATCTGGTCGCAGGAAACAAAAAACCCTGATGGAAAACTAGCAGGACGGGCCTGTTATAACATGGCCATTATATCTGAAATAAACGGGGACCTCGATGGGGCCATACAATGGTCACAAAAATCATATGAAGATTATAAAAATCGTTTGGCGCTAAATTATCTGACCATACTGCGAAACCGGCAGAGGCAGAATGAATTACTGAAGAGTCAGACGGTTGCTTCCAAAGACTAACGATATAGCCTGAATATTTGCATTCACCTAAACTGGATATTGGCCTGAAAAAAACATTCGATCTGCAGGTGCGCTTTCGAACCATCCAGGAAGGACTCGGCATAGTTAAAGAAAACATGGACCTGTTTAAAGATTTGTTACAGAACCGTAATAGTAATACACTGGAGTGGGTTGTTATCATCCTGATTCTGGTAGAAGTGATTAATATATTTATCAGGAGTCCGCATTGAAAATTATTTATTTCCGGATGGCTTACCAGCCTGCGTTTAGCAGGCCGGCTTTCCACCATCGCTTCCAGGATAAGGCTCAACAGTAATGGAAGATTATAATTCATAAGGTGCAGCCGAATATTTTATTACCGGGTATGCCAGTCGCCTTGACCTGTCTGGCTGAAACTGGCTAATGCCAATGCCTGTAAAATCGATTTGATTAATTTCTGTTTCATGTTTGAGGTTTAGAGGGGGTTAAAAAAGCAATAGCCAAACCTACCAACAAGGGTAATCGAATCAAAACGGGTATTTGCGACGCAGCAGCTATCATTATTGAATTCAGGTAATTATGGATTCTTCCGAATCCGGCAATTGAAAAAACAATTATAAAATACCGGTACATCCGGTGTTTTTGCAGAAATTCGTAAAGAAGCCGGCCGCCATTACGGGTTTTCCCTAATATTTAGAAAGATTTTCGTTATTTTCAGATAAGTATGGAACCCTTAACCATCCAACAGCAGGTATTCAACAACCTGAAAAACGCTTTGCCGCCGCATCTTTCCCTGGTGGATGAACTGAGTGGGTTATTGGGTATTAGTCCGGACAGCGTTTATCGCCGGCTCCGTGGTGAAAAACCACTTACACTGCAGGAGTTAAAAATCATCTGTGAGAAATATAATATTTCATTGGACCAGATGTTGCAACTGAAATCCGATGCCGTAGTATTTCAGGCTCCGAAATTAAGTGGGTCGCACTTTTCTGTAGATGAATATTTTTCCAGCTTTATCGGCAATTTAAAACATTTCAATTCCTTTGGTCAGAAACAGATATTGTATTCATGCAAGGACCTCCCACCATGGTATTTTTATTATTATCCGGAGATTGCCGCTTTTAAAACCTTTGTCTGGCTGAAAACACTGATGAATCATCCGGATTATTTATATAAAAAATTTTCCTTAAAGGAATATCCATTTACTGATTGCTTTCAATTGGGCCAGCAAACCAACAAAATGTATAACCTCATACCTTCCTCCGAATTGTGGAGTAGCGAGGTCATTACTGCCTCTGCACTCCAGTTAAGCTACTACCGTGATGCGGGTCTTTTTGCGGATATCAGGGATTTGCATTTGGTGATAGATTCATTTTTACTTTGTCTGGATCATATTCAACAACAGGCGGAAAAAGGATATAAATTCATGCCTGGCGAAAACCACTCCCAGAACGTCGTTCCATTCAAATTATTTATCAATGAGATCCTATTGGGAGGAAACGAGGTATTGGTAGAACTAAATGGTACCCGTATCTCCTTTATACCCTTCAATTTCTTAAATACCATGCATACAACCGATACTCGTTTCACTGAAATTTCTTACGGGTTTTATCATACGTTGATGAGCCGTTCAACCCTGATCAGTGAAGCGGGTGAAAAAGAAAGAAACCGGTTTTTTTCCCGTCTGACAGAAAAAATCAACGCCATAAGAAAGTAGCGGGAATGCAGTAATTTATCTATCTTCAAAGCGTTTACCTGAAGCCGCAATAACGATTGTTCTGCTATTCATTGCGTCAACTAACTCATATGGCCATTCGTGTAGCAATTAATCATAAAACCGCTTATCATTATGACCGGTTTGTTTCCCTATCCCCCCATATCTTCCGACTGAGACCTGCAGCTCATTCCCGTACACACATCGAAGCCTATTCATTTAAGGTTTTTCCTGAAGACCATTTCATCAATTGGCAACAGGATCCTTTTGGAAACTATCAGGCCAGGGTTGTATTTCCTGAAAAGACAAAAGAACTTCGGATAGAGGTTGAAGTAATCGCCAATATGACGGTTATCAATCCCTTTGATTTTTTTGTGGAAGAATATGCGGAAAATTTTCCATTCTCTTATAAAGATCAGTTAAAGGGAGAACTCATTCCTTACCTGGAGACAAAGGAAGACGGACCACTATTAAACAAATGGATTGAAAGTCTGGATAAAAGTAAAAAAACCATCAATGACTTTCTGGTTTATGTCAATCAGAAACTCAATAAGGATATCAGTTATAATATACGCATGGAAGTGGGGGTGCAAACCTGCGAAGAAACATTAGGACTCGCACTTGGCTCCTGTCGTGATTCTGCCTGGCTGCTGGTTCAGATTTTCCGCCGGCTTGGGTTGGCATCCAGATTTGTTTCCGGTTACCTGGTTCAATTAACAGCAGATTTAAAATCACTTGACGGGCCATCGGGCCCTGAAAATGATTTCACTGATCTGCATGCGTGGACCGAAGTGTATATACCTGGTGCCGGTTGGATCGGATTGGATCCGACTTCCGGCTTATTTGCCGGGGAAGGGCATATTCCATTGGCTTGCACGCCCGATTACGCAAGTGCTGCGCCTGTTGTCGGTGCCTCAGATCCCTGCGAAACAGAATTTTCATTTTCGAATACGGTAACCCGAATCCACGAAGATCCCCGGGTTACCAAACCCTATACGCAAGAACAATGGGCGACCATTAACGCGACCGGATATCAAATTGACACTGACTTGGAAAAAGCTGATTTGCGCATGACCATGGGTGGTGAACCAACCTTTGTGTCTGTGGATGATATGGAATCCGCACAATGGAATACGGCAGCTGATGGACCGGAAAAACGTGTTCGGGCACACGATTTAATTTTCAGGCTCCGTGAAAAATTCGGTCCGGAAGGTATGATCCATTATGGACTCGGGAAGTGGTATCCCGGGGAACCGCTTCCCCGCTGGCAATACGGTTTGTTCTGGAGAAAGGATCATTACCCGATCTGGAAAAATATCCGTTTGGTTGCACACGAAAAAATTGAAAAAAAATATAGCTGGGCGGACGCTGAAAGATTCACAAAGGAATTAGCCAGGCACCTTGCCGTTAGTGAACAGAATGTGAGTGCCGCTTATGAGGATATTTTTTATTTCCTATGGTCGGAAGGAAAATTACCTGCCAATGTGGATCCTTTACAATCGAACTTAAAAGATTCCATTGAACGAAGAACACTTTCCTCGTTACTGGATTCCGGGTTGGATAACCCGGCCGGTTTTACTTTACCTCTGAAATGGAATTATGATAACAGCAAATGGCAGAGTTGTAAATGGATCCTGAACAGGAAAAATCTATTCCTGATACCCGGTAATTCACCCATGGGACTGCGCCTGCCATTGGATTCATTGCCAGCCGTCGCAAAAGAAAACGAACCGCAAAAAGTGGAACGCAGTTTATTTGAAGAACTGCCCGTACTGGAGAACTACCATGAAACCATTACCAGCCGTTATGGACTGGTATATGAGCATCCCGCTCCAAAACAGAAAATAAAATACCAGGAGAAACCGGTTGCTAAAAAAGATTTGGAAAAGAAAAAAGAAGTTAAGGAGGAAGAAATCAAACCTCTTTATGAAATACCTGTAATAAAAACGACGCTCTGTGTGGAAGCCCGTGAAGGAATTTTAAACGTTTTTCTACCTCCAACGGACTATTTAGAACATTACCTGGACCTGATTGCCTCCGTTGAAGCCACTTCAGAAAAATTGAAAATGCCTGTGCGGATAGAAGGTTATGAGCCACCCAGGGATTATCGCGTGGAACGGCTTGTTGTTTCTCCGGATCCGGGGGTCATTGAAGTGAACATCCATCCCGCATCCAACTGGAAGGAACTCGTTCATAATATTGATACTTTATATGACCAGGCATTTTTGGCGCGTCTGGGTACGGAAAAATTCATGCTCGACGGAAGGCATACAGGAACCGGTGGTGGAAATCATATCACGATTGGAGGCGCAAAACCATCCGATAGTCCTTTGTTACGCAGGCCGGATCTGCTCGCGAGCCTGATCGCCTACTGGCAACATCACCCGGGTCTCTCCTATTTATTTTCAAGTGCTTTTATTGGTCCGACCAGCCAGGCTCCACGTATTGATGAAGGAAGGGATGAGAAATTATATGAGATGGAAATTGCATTCAGCCAGGTCCCCGATCATGGTTTTGTACCTTTTTATCTCGTTGACAGAATATTCAGACATTTATTGACTGATATAACAGGCAATACACACCGGTCAGAATTTTGTATTGACAAATTATATTCCCCCGATACTTCTTCAGGAAGATTGGGAATACTTGAATTCCGTGCTTTTGATATGCCTCCGCATAAGCAAATGAGCCTTTTACAGATGTTGCTGATACGCGGACTGATCGCCAAATTCTGGATCAAACCCTATAAGCACGAACTGGTGAGATGGGGCACTGATTTGCACGACCGGTTCATGCTGCCGCATTATGTACACCAGGATATTCTGGAAGTTGTTAAAGATTTAAATGATGCCGGTTATCCCTTTCAGATGAACTGGTTTGAACCATTTTTTGAATTCCGGTTCCCCCATTATGGAACGGTCAGAATTGAAAATATTGAAATGGAGGTACGTATGGGCATTGAACCCTGGCATGTGTTGGGAGAAGAAATGTCGAGTTCCGGAACCGCCCGCTATGTAGATTCTTCCCTGGAAAGGGTACAAATAAAACTGAAAGGATTAAATAAAGCCCGATATGTTTTATTATGTAATGGCAACCGGGTTCCATTGAGAGAAACAGGAACCAGTGAAGAATATGTTTGCGGAGTCCGTTATCGGGCCTGGCAACCGCCGTCTGCTTTGCATCCGACTATTGCTGTGGACACGCCATTGACTTTTGATATACTGGATACCTGGAACAGTCGATCAATAGGAGGTTGCACATATTATGTTGCGCACCCGGGCGGAAGAAGTTATGACAGTTTTCCAATTAATGCGAATGAGGCAGAATCCAGAAGGGTGAACCGTTTTGGTACGACTTCTCACACGCAGGAGGTACTAAGACCTTCCCCATATTTTTCAGTCATCAGCCATTATATAGAACAAAACAGATTACCCTATTATTTTGATGCGCCCGTCGCAGATACGAATAAGGAATATGTTCATACGCTTGATCTGAGAAGGTCTTTTAAGCACAAAGCGTTATAAGCTTGAGGCGCGAAGCATGAGGCGCGAAGCATGAGGCTCGAAGCTCAGGGCGGAGGCCAAAATCATCATGAAGTCTTCGGCCCTGTGTTTTATGCCTCAAGCCTCACGTTTAAATCACCAACGCGGAAAGCTCGTATTACCGGCATTCTTTAAACATAGTTCGTGTATGAACTGAAGTTTTTTTACCACGGGTTCTGAGATAACAAATGGATAAAAATCCGAGTACCCCATACTACGGCTTAAACTATTTAATGCGAAAGTAAGTGGAAGCCACCATTTGATGATCTGCCCGAAGTCTGTCATATCATAAGGATCCTGCTGAATACTCGCCTGTATGCCTTTTGTATTCTGTACCGTATCAGGCTGAATGCGAATTCCAAAAGAAGACGCCGTTTCAAGCGTATCCATCAGGTGGAGATAATGAGCCCAGGTTTCCGCCCAGTCCTCCCAGGAATGTGACGTAGCATACGGACTGATAAAACCTTCACTCCAGTTAGCGGGTGCCCCGTTTTTATAATAAATTTCCAGTGCTTCGGCATAATCATTTTCTTCGTCTCCAAAAAGTGCACGATATTTTTTAATCGGGTCAGAATTTTTAATGAGCACTTCCCAGTAATAATGACCTATTTCGTGGCGGAAATGCCCCAATAGGGTTCTGTATCGTTCTCCTAAATCCTGTTTATGTTTTGTCCGTTCCGCTTCATCGGCTTCTTCAATGTTTAGCGTAATTACGCCATTGTCATGACCCGTCATGATTTTTTCTTTCGGTGAAGTATCCGCCAGAAAATCGAAAGCAATCCCGGATTCTTCATCCCCTATTTTTTTCTGCACGGGAAGGCGTAACCTGAGCAAGGAATAAACCAGCCGGTGTTTTGCAATTTCAATATTTCTCCATCTTTTCAGATTTTCGTTCTTAGTCAGATCCGGGATGATCCGGTTTAAATCACAAGCCTGGCAATAAATTGCGTTTGACGAAGCAGAAATCAACCAGTTACAGGCTGAATATTCCGAATTCTTGCAATACCGGAATTTTTCTGTTTTATTTTGGGCGCTTGAAAAAATATTATCTTTTTCTGAGACCAGCGTGATCAGGGAAAGTGTATTCGCATCGAAGCCAAGTGGATATTTACAATTGAGGCATACGCTATTCTCAAAATAAATAAGGCTGTGACAGTTGCTGCAGGTATAAAGTTTCATAATAAAATTGGATCTAGTATTATTCAATTACTATACCAGAGGCAATTCAAATTTGCCTTTTCACATCGACAGAAACCGCCAGTTCATGGGAGCCACTACTGAGAATAATACCTTCCAGGGGTGCAATATCCGCATAATCCCTTCCCCAGCCTATTGTGATGTGCTGATCTGAAACTACACAATTATTCGTTGGGTCAAAATCGGTCCATCCCATATGCGGTATGTAAAGGCTGAACCAGGCATGGGAAGCATCAGTTCCTATTAATTTTTCAACGCCGGCTGGTGAAACCGTTTCAATATATCCACTTACATAACGGGCAGGCAGACCCAGGGAGCGGAGGCAGGATATGGCCAGATGGGCAAAATCCTGGCATACGCCCTTTCGTTCTTTCATCACCTGGGCCAAAGGAGTGGAAATGGTTGTATGGCCTGGTTTATATTCAAATTCCTCATAGATCCGCCGCATTAAATCTTCAGCTGCTTCAAATACTGACTTCCCCGCCTGAAATGATCGCAATGCAAATTTTAGAATCTCATTATTTGATGCAGTCATGGGCGTTTCAAAACTATATTGTTTAATATCCACAGCTTCTCCCTTGAGATTCGCAATTTCCAGTTTTACTTCCTCCAGACTGGCATTCCGGTATACCTGTATTTTCATCTGACCGGTATGATGCCGCTCTACCTCTGAGGTTACATTCACGGTGAGTTCCCAATGTTCTTTTTCAATAGAAAAATAAATTACTTTATTTCCGAAGAAGTCTTCGTATTCATTGATACGATCAGGTTTTGGATCAATGTGTATGGTGGTATTTCTGCAAATTTGTTCGTTGGTATTTCGCGGAACAAGCCGGGCTATATTATGACACATACTTACAGGTTCCAGGTATGTATATGTGGTTTTATGTTGTATAGTATATTTCATTTTGCTTATAAATCCATCATCGGATGATAATGGTTTTAGGAGTCAGTTCGTGTTTGAAAAAGGCTTTTGAAATAACGCCCGGGATTACGGAGAGAATATTGTACAACCTGGATAAAAATATTTCCAGGTTAGGATATCCCTCATCATCTGAAATGTCTAATTCTGTCTTGTTCGCCAGCTTGAGTAAAGTATCGGCCTCCAGAATCAGACGCTCGTACTCGGTCAGGGTTTTACTATTATTATTTTTCGGAAGATTCTGCAGGTAAGATTTTAAGCGGACAACCTGGTAAGTCAATGATCTTGGATTATTAGGGTCGAAGAGTAACAAGTCAATCACCAACAGATTTTGTATGGGCCTCCTGTATTTATACCTGTAATTCACCAGACCCTCATTACTCATCAAAACCGATTGCTGCAAATTATAATCAACCTGGTCACTGTATTTTTTTACAAGATTGGTTTTCAACATAGTAATTACCAAAAGACTTTGCTCAATTTTTCTTCCCACATCCAGCATGATCCAACCCTGCTCACGGGAAATACTCTCCCGGTTTAATCCGATAAATGCAACGACTGAGGTTATCAGGTTATCCAGCGCATGAATCATCTGCAGGTGCCCGTGATGTGATAAGGGAATGCCATTTTGTAATCCTTCTTCCATTCCACGAATCACACGCCAGGTATCGGTTGACCAATGGTCACGAACTTCATGGATAGCCTTGTGAAACTGTGAAAAATTATATTTAATCCCACCAGCCCTTTTTTCATTAAAAAGTACATCTTTCAATTCTTTCCAGGGATCTGCAAACAATGCTTCCGCATCCTCCCCGATAAATCCGGGCAGTGTAAAACTATAACGTGTAAACGCCTCAAGTAAATTTCGTTCTGTTTGCCTGTTATGGTCTGTAATCAATTTATTTCCTTCTGCCAGAAACTGCATTACTGTTCGCATGAAACGGGCATTTCCTAAAATGCGCTCCGTATACCGGCCAACCCAGAATAAATTTTCTGCCGCATGACTGGGCAACATATCGTTATAGGTTTCAGTCACCGTCTCAGGGGCCTCTTTCAAAACATTTATTACCCGCCCTGGTTCCGGTGAGATAATCCAGGCATCCTTACTAAATCCGCCCGTCTGACTTGAAATAAGAAAATTAGTTGCATCAGCAGATGATCTGACCAGCCCGCCGGCCATGGCCATATAGTCATTTTGGTTACTGACTAAAAAACTTCTGAACAATACCTTTTGTGGTACAATCCTTCCTTCTATTAACGAGGGGCTTAAAGAAATTTCCACCTTCTCCTGGCCAACATAGAGAGCAGGGTTTGCTTTTATCTGTTGTTTGCAGACCTCCAGTTGGTTTGCTGATAGAGATGCCCCATCAATGGAAGAACTCCCGGTTGCACTCCTATGAATCTTTTTTATCACCAGCGTTTTAATATTTTCCAAAACATACCGTAGTTCTTTGGGTTGACCACACCACCAGGAGGCGATAGTTGGCAGAATAAGGTCTTCATTTAAAAAATACCTGGAAATCAACTGCAGAAAAGGCATCAATCCCGGATTTTCAAGAACACTGCTACCCAGCGGATTGGCCATACTTACATTTCCGCTCCGGACGCATTGCAGCAGACCGGGAATGCCAAGTTGTGAATCTGCTTTCAATTCAAGGGGATCGCAATAAATATCGTCTACCCGACGAAGAATAACATCCACCCGTTCCAGTCCGCCCATGGTTTTTAGCCACACAAAATTATCTTTTACAATCAGGTCATTTCCCTGGACCAATGTAAATCCAAGATGGGAAGAGAGGTAAGAATGTTCAAAATAAGTTTCATTGGAAGAACCAGGTGTTAAAATGACTATGCGGGGATTCATATTCCGGTGTGGCGCGATTTCATTCAGTCCATTTCGCAACGCATTGAAATAAGGAGAAAGATGGCGCACTTTTAACCCATTGAATAATTCCGGAATTACCCGGGTCATGGTAGTTCTGTTCTCCAGGGCATAACCGGATCCCGAGGGAGCCTGCGTGCGATCATTGACAACCCAGATTTTACCTTTGGTGCTTTTTGCAATATCGGCAGAGTATAATATCAGCTGATGTTTACCAGGTTGGTGAATGCCGTTGCAGGGCCTGAGAAATCCTGCATGATTATAAATAAGTTCCATAGGTAAAATGCCCTTTTTTATAAGCTTTCTTTCCCCATAGATATCTTCCAGAATATAATTTAGAAGTTGCGCTCTTTGTGAGAGGCCCGTTTCGATGGAGGTCCATTCTTCCTTGCTGATCAAAAAAGGGATATTGTCCAGCTTCCATGGCCGGTTCAATCCATTCGGATCCCCATAAATATTATAAGTAACGCCATTTTCCTTGAGAAGACGGAGGGTATCCGTATTGCGGTTATTTATTTCCTCTTCACCGAGGCGGGAATAGGAGTCAAAGAATGTCTCCCAGTGAGGGCGCACTTTTCCGTCTTCACCTAACAATTCACCGTAAGACTGATGAATATTAAAGTAATCTCTGAAAATAGGATTTGCGAGTAGATTCGGGTCCATTTTTTCGAATCGTGTGAACGAGCAGTCAGCTAACATCGGTTTAAAAATAGGGAAAATAGGGTTTATATTTAAGATCTGTTTTCAACATCCGGCGTGTATAAAAATATGTATGACAAATCCCTCATCGAATCCGACTCAACACTATAATACCGGAAGGGTCCTATGGGTTGATTATCTTCGCTCATTTATAACGGTTCTGGTCGTAGCACATCACTCAACCCTGGCATACACGACATTTTCGCGTTTCAACCCACATGCTTATATCCTTTCCACCCATCCCATCATAGACAATAAACGATGGATCGGGCTCGATATTTTCGAAAACTTCAACGATGTTTTTTTTATGGCCCTCATGTTTTTGATCGGGGGGGTTTTTGTCGTAAAGGGCCTGAAAAAGAAAGGGGCACCCTTATTTATTCGTGACCGGTTCTACCGGCTTTTTTTGCCATTTATTTTGGCTGTTAGCAGTTTGATGCTGCTGGCCTACTACCCTGCTTATCTAAACGCACACCCGGAAGGCGGGCTAAAAAATTTCCTTGCAGATTTCCTTTTCGTTGAAGGCTGGCCTCCCGGCCCGCCCTGGTTCATCTGGGTTCTCTTTTTATTCAATGTAATCTTCGCTGTTTTTGGAAAAGCATTCATACCATTTGTATATAAGGCGGAAAATAAATTACAATCTTGGGCAGATCATCCGCTGAGAACTGCTATGCTATTTTATTTTATCGTATGGTTGCTCTATGTACCGGCTTCCTGGTTGTTTGGTGCCTATACCTGGAAGAGCTTTGGTCCATTTGCCTTCCAGGAGAGCCGACTCCTGCTCTATTTTGGTTTTTTTGTTTTTGGATGCATTCTGGGAGCTTCGAATATTGAAAAAGGCGTATTTTCTTCCGGCTCGCGATTTATGAAGCACTGGCCGGTTTGGCTCGGAGCCTGTATTCTGTTTTACCTGCTCTTATTGGGATTGGAAGAACTCGGCAGAGAAGGGTTCGGAAAAAAATTAGGCGAGTGGCCATCCAAAATTATTTACGGATGCGTTTATGCGGGTTCCACCTGTTTCAGTTCTCTCGCATTCCTGACGATCTTCCGAAAATTTATTACCCGGGCCAGCCCCGCCTGGGATTCGCTTACCCGGAATGCCTATTGTATTTATCTGGTTCACTATATTTTTGTGTTATGGTGTCAGTATGAATTATTGAATGTGGATTTGCCTGCATTCATTAAATTCCTGATAACATTTATGATTTCATTCCTTGTCAGCTGGCAGGTTAGCATTTTATTAAGAAAAATTCCTGTTGTAAAAACATATGTTTAAAGCTGAAAGCGTAAAGCGCAAAGCTTAAAGCTTAAAGCAAATTTGAAAATTAAACCAATATGAATTGACAATTGACAATTAACAATTAATAATGTATGTCGAAATTAAAATTAGGTATCTGCCTCATTCTGATCGTTGTTTCATTTTCTTCTAACTCTCAAACCGGAACATCCCTTCTGCGGAGTACACCCGAAGCGGAGGGTGTTTCTTCTACCGGCATATTGAAATTCATAAATGCTGTGGAGAAAAGTAAAAATGAACTGCATAGTTTTATGATCCTCCGCCACGGAAAAGTAATCGCCGAAGGATGGTGGAATCCTTATAAACCATCCCTCCGTCATACACTCTATTCTGCCAGTAAAACATTTACTTCAACGGCCGTTGGATTTTTAGTGAGCGAAAACAAACTTAAACTTTCGGATAAAGTCATTTCATTTTTCCCCCATGAATTACCGGATACGATCTCTGCAAATCTTGCGGCACTGACAGTCAGGGATATGCTCATCATGTCAGATGGTATGGATCCGGAACCCAGCGCATTGGCGAGAAAATCAAAGAACTGGATAAAGGCATTTTTAGCTATGCCTGTAGTGAATAAACCGGGCACCGTGTTTTTATATAATTCCATGGGCACATTCATGTTATCCGCCATAGTTCAAAAAGTGACCGGCCAAAAAATAATTGATTACCTGAAACCGCGACTCTTTGATCCCCTTGGTATCACGGGAATGGATTGGGAAGAAAACCTGATGGGTATGAATACAGGTGGCTGGGGTTTGCGCGTAAAAACCGAGGACATGGCAAAACTCGGTCAGCTTTATCTTCAAAAAGGAATATGGAACGGCAACCAGATTATTCCATTATCCTGGATTGAAGAAGCAACGACAGCAAAAATTATCCAGCATCCCGATATGCCACAATCGAAAAAAGATTCCAGTGACTGGGAACAGGGTTATGGTTATCAGATATGGCGAAGCCGCCATCATTCATACCGCGCAGATGGCGCATTCGGACAGTATATCCTTGTTTTGCCCGATATGGATGCCGTCATTGCAATACAGGAAGAAACATCCAACATGCAAGATGAGCTGAACCTCGTTTGGAATGTTCTCTTACCAGCATTTAAAAAAGTTAAACTGCCGGAAGATCCAAAATCCCAGATCGCTTTGAAAGCAAAATTATCCACCCTGGCTCTCGTGCCGGAGTCAGGCAGTTTGACTTCTCTTAATACAAATAAAAACCTGATCAAATATTTCCTGCTTGAGTCGAATGACAATCATATTTCGTCAATCAGTATACAGATCCGGGATAGCATCTGTCATTTCATCCTGAATACAGGAACAGATACCTATGATCTTTTTTTTGGAGCAGGTTCATGGAAAACAGGTCAGACGAACAAGCCGGGACCTTACTCGGTATCCGAGGCAATGGAAAACTGGGCAATTCTTTCACCATATAAAGTAGCGGGTAATTTTTATTGGGTGGATGACCAGACTTTGGTTATGCAAATGCGTTACATAGAGAGCCCGCACACAGAAATATTTACCTGTCATTTCGATGGGAAAAAGATAGCCGTGGACATCGAAAGAAGTTTTGACTACGGATCCAAAAAATCAGTCATGACGGGAGTTCAGAAATAAGCTTGAGGCGTGACGCTTGTGGCTAGGGGCGCTTGAGCGACGCCTGCCACATTATCAAATTGTCATTATCAATTCAATTAAGTATTCTTACATCCTTACAGTTACATATTTGCCACATTCACCTTCCAGCCTCCAGCCTCCAACTCTCAATATTTGTAAACAACATAGCCCCAGGGTTCAATCTTCCATGATTTATTTCCCAGTGGTTCATTTTTTCCCATAAAGACATTAAAAGGATTTCCTGTCAGTGATTTATCATTCACCGTGACGGTTTGTTCTTTGTCTGAAAGATTTAGTATGACAAAAATTTTATTCCCCTCTTTTTGCCTTACATATGCATAGAGAGCGTTTTCGTTTCCAACCTTTACTCTCCTGAATGATGCATTTGCAGCAAGTGCAGGATTGTTTTTGCGAAGACTGAGCAGGGTTTTATAAAACCTCGCTCTTCCAAATTTTCCAAATACGATCGGATCTTTTTCGAAAAACGCCAGGGGCCTTAGTACAGGCTCCTCTTGTCCGCTATAGATTAGCGGCACGCCATTGACCATCGTCTGTGTGAAAACCGCAAATGGCGCATGAGTCCTGCCGGGGAAGGATCCAAAGTCGGCTTTGTTCCAGCTATTTTCATCATGATTACTGGTAAAATACATTTGTATTGTATTGGAAGGATACATCTGTATGTTTTGCTTTTGAATGCTGTCCAGGGCAAAAGCCGGACGGTCACCTTTTGCAATTTTTTCCATCATATGAAACATATGCCAGGGATAAACGGCATCAAAACCTGATATCGGCAGATAACTGCTGTCTCCTTCTGCCAGCATGAATATATTTTTGATACTCTTCAGTTGCGGAATACACTTTTGCCAGAATGAACCGGGCACGTTCCAGGCCACATCACATCTGAATCCATCGATATTTGATTTAGCAAGCCAGAATTTCATAGAAGCAATCATACTATCCTCCATAACCGGATTTTGATAATCCAGCTGTCGGGTATCGGCCCAGTCCTTAGCTACAGCCGCTTTCCCCGAACTATCCTTTACAAAAAAATCCGGATGCTCCGTGAGCCAGCGATTGTCGCCCCCTGTGTGATTCGGGACCCAGTCAATAATTACTTTCATGCCCAAATTGTGAATTTGCTTTACCAAAACGATCCAGTCGCTCAAGGTTCCGAATTCAGGATTCAGCGCCGTATAATCAGACACCGCGTAATAACTTCCCAGCGTTCCTTTGCGGTCCACCTTGCTGATCGGGTTCAGTGGCATGAACCAAAGCGTTTGCACACCCATTGATTTCAGACGTGCAAGATGTTTTGCAAAAGCATTGAGTGTTCCTTCCGGTGTGTATTGCCTTACGTTTACCTCATAAATATTTCCCTGCATGATCCAGGCGGGATGTCCGTCCGCCGAATCAGATTTCGAAATGACGAGTTGGGCATTCTGAGAGTATGAATATAGAACTACGAGTTGCAGAATGATCAGGCCAATGTTTTTTTTCATGACGGCAGATTTCAACGTTTTATTCTCTCAAAAATAAAGACTCCTTTTTTATTGGCGACTATTATATCCGGCAGTCCATCCTGGTTCATATCTTTTACAACGACCAGTAATCCCACGCCCGTGTTATCGTCTATCAAATGAGGCAACCATTCAGGAGACTTCCCCGGCCTGTATTCAAACCAATATAAAACCGAAGGTTCGTGCGCCCCCGGATCATGACCCAGGTGAGCATAATAACGTTTTCCGGTAATCAGGTCAGGGTAACCATCCCCATTGATATCTGCCAGGGCGAGCGCATGGGTCTCAGAAAATGCTTTGCTTATTTCGTGATGTTTAAAAACAACATGACCTGTTTCATCTTTTATCTGTTCATGCCACCAAATCCCGTAGTCATGAGCCGAAGCACTGAGAACATCTGCATCACCATCACCGTCCAGATCCATAACATACATCTGGGAACAATCTTCACCTAAGTCAGTAGAATGAAAGACCCAGTCTGGCTGTGTAACATCCTTTGGTGATTCCCACCATCCTTTAGTGATGATCACGTCCGGCCTACCATCCTTATTCATATCTCCCCAACCAAGGCCATGCGTATACATATTGGTGGCGAGGTCGGGATTATTGCTGATAATATATTTCCTCCAGATTGTATCCCCTTTTTCAGAAGGTGATTTTAACCAGATCATTTTCTTCTCTACCGGATCGTTACACAAAATATCCTGTCTTCCATCGCCATCGATGTCTACAAACGCGGGTGATTCATTTCCCGCATGATCACGTATTTTATGCATGGCCCATAATCGTTTTTCGTTATGGGGATTTTCATACCAAACCACTTCCTGGCCGGGATACCCAAAACGGATCAGGTCTATCCACCCGTCCTGGTTTACGTCCATGCTATAATCCAAAAAAGAATTGCTGAAAGTGGTATCCGGATCAAAAATCAGCCCCTTTGCAATTTCATGCCTTTTCCAATCCGGTGCCTCGAACCAAAAGGATCCGGCCAGGATATCCACCTGTCCGTCATGGTTGACATCGCCGGTGGCCACGCCTTCCGAAATGAAATCACTCGTAAGGATAATTTTTCTGAACTGTGTGGTGTCTTTTGATAATTGCGTTTGCGAAAATCCTTCTGAGAATGAAAAAATGTATAAAATAAGAAGACAAAGACAACTTTTCATTGACTGTCAATTCTTTCCAAGATAATTCATCTTTCGGAAGGACTGATATATGGATGGAAGTTATTGAAAAGCCAAAAAATATGACTGTTAAAGCCCCTTTTGAAGCCTGCCGGACCTTTCATAATGTTTTCAGATTCCGGCTTTTATCCCGAATAAATAGATATTTTTAACGTTATTAGGGGATACGGACTGGTAAAATGGAAAACCAATTAATGTGGCAGTTTTCGGTGCATAAAAAGGTCAGGATTTTCATCATATTCACCTGTCTCCATTTGAGTGCTTTTGCCCAGCAAAAAGTCAATCCACAAACAAAAAACCAGTCCAGAATCCCCACCCATAAATACACTACACAAAATTCACAGATAAGGGATACGCTGTTTGTTCGGCCTGGCGGGATCGTCGATACAAATGCCCAGAAAAACCAGGCTTTGATATCCAGCCGTATGATGCGTCTCATTTTCAGCCGCAAGGGCAATGAATCTTCAGGTGCCAAAACTCAGGTCGTTTTGGCGGGGCCCATTACCTTAACAATTACCCAAACTGGAACCACATGCGGTTACAGTAACGGAACCATTTCTGTTATCGCGACCAACGGCACAGCACCCTATTCATTTTCCATTAATGGGTCTCTTTCTCAGGGTACAGGCAATTTCAACGATCTGGTGGCCGGAACTTATAATATAGTGGTGCAGGATGCGAATGGTACCACGGCAACGGGTACCGTAACCCTCCCAAATACATTTTCCGCCCCATCAGTCAGTGTATCAGCTTATACCAACGTTTCTGCATGCGATGTATCTGATGGAAGCGTAACACTTACTGCGTCAGCCGGAACACCTCCTTATACTTATAGTGATGACGGAATCAATTTCCAGGCAGGCAATGTTTTTCCAAACCTATCGACCGGGCAGTATACATTTTTCGTTCAGGATGCAAATCTATGTATAGCATCTGTTTTTTTCCCTTTGGGAAATTTGGGAAGCTCCTGTCTGAATTTTAGTTTTTCTTACTCCAAGGTAATCTGCATCAATAATGGCTTTATCAATATCTCCGGCATAACCAATGGAGTAAGCCCCTATTTATTTTCCCTCGACGGCATCAACTTCCAGAAAGATAGTTCATTCAAAAATCTGGCACCAGGCGTTTATAATTTCTACGTCAAGGATTTCAGTGGAGTAATCATGAAAAATAGGCTGCAAATCTTTGCCTTTTGCCCTGTAACGGTGACTGCGACAGAAACTGACGCGTCCTGCAGCAACAACGACGGAACGATTACCATAACGGCCGCAAATGGGGTGGAACCTTATATGTATTCCCTGGATGGCGTCAATTTTCAAAACAGCAATGCATTCAGCAATTTACCTTCAGGTACTTATTCAATTTTAGTAAAAGATTTTACTGGCGGGTTGGGCAAATTGGATGCGATCGTGGTTAATGGCGTATGTCCCTTAAGCTTAACCCTGACCGCGACAAATGAAACCTGCTCAAAAATAAATGGCAGCATAACAGCCACTCCGATCGGTGGTTACGCGCCGTTTACCTATTCGCTTGACGGGATCAATTTTCAGGGTAGTAATATTTTTACCGGACTCGCAGCGGCCAGTTATACAGTCCGGGTAAAGGATTCTAAAGGAACATTGAGTCCGGCAACAGTGCTGATTACGAATACAGCGGGCCCGACGATCACCAGCAGTTCATTACCGGCATCCTGTAATAATAATGATGGGGAAATAACGGCAAATGGTTCCGGTGGAACCACGCCTCTGCAATTCAGTGTTGATTCTGTAAATTTTCAATCATCAAATATATTTAACGGACTGCCCAGCGGCCCCTACTCGGTAATCGTAAAGGATGTAAATGGCTGTATCTCCTCTCAGATGACCATCATTCCCTTCACGAATACGCTGATCGCTGATGCAGGAAATGATACGACGATTTGTGAAGGTTCAAATTTTGTGTTGGGCGCCAGTTCAAATGCCACACAATACTCCTGGTCACCGGTAACAGGACTTAACAATGCTTCCACGTTGAACCCGGTAGCCTCACCATCAAATACAACTACTTATAATCTGACAGCAACCAAGGGACCATGTACGATTACAGCTCCCGTTACCGTGAACGTTCTTCCTGCACCCATACCAGATCCGGGTCCGGATTCGGCAATATGTTTTGGAAAGAGTATCCAGTTAAACGGAAGCGGCGGCATTAAATACACGTGGTCTCCTCCTGATTATCTTTCCGATCCAAATATTTCAAATCCGGTTGTCGTCAACCCCGCCGCCACAATAACCTATCTGTTGAAAGTAACGGATGCATCCGGTTGCGTTTCCATTGCAAATGCCACTGTTAAAATAACTGTTACACCAACTGCAAAACTCTGGGCCGGAAACGATACATCCCTGGCCGTGAATGAACCGTTGCAGTTATTTGCCATGGACGTCAATAATAGCGGATTTACACAATATATCTGGACACCCGCTTCCGGTCTGAATGATCCAAATATTCAAAACCCGGTGGCAATTACCGATCATGATATTACATACACTGTTAAAGCCATTTCGCCCGGTGGCTGTGCAGGCATCGCAAATATCCGGATTAAAATATTTGCCGGTCCAGCTATATATGTGCCCAATGCATTTACACCAAACCAGGATGGACACAATGATATCCTGAAAGTCATTCCTATTGGAATAAAGGAATTTAAATACTTCAATATTTTTAATCGATGGGGGCAGACTGTATTTAAAACAAAGGATGCCGGCAAAGGATGGGATGGCAAATTAAATGGTGTACCACAGGAGCCTGGAGGATATGCCTGGATCGCGGCAGGAGTTGATTACCAGGGTAAGCTCATTCAAAAAAAGGGATTTGTTTTATTAATCAGGTGATTAGCGGATTTTCTCATTCAATGGATTCATCCACCAACCGTTTTAATCCGGTGTGCCGTTCATTTCTTCCCATTTCGATTGAATTAAATATCTTGGTACGGGAATGAACTAAACATCTTACAATAATGAATACCATAGCCCCAATCCGCAAGCAAATGGGAAAAGTTCTATTCTTCCTTCTCTTGCTAACCGGACCATGCGTTCAGGCTCAGAAAATTCTGCGCGTTGCCATAGCCGGCCTTGCTCATGATCATGTTCACGGCATTTTGAATCAATATAAAAAAGGAGAGGTGGTTATTGCAGGCATTGCAGAAGCAGATGAACAACTGGTAGAGCGATACAAGAAAACATATCAATTACCGGACGCACTTTTTTATAAAAATTTAGAATCTCTCCTGGCAAGTACAAAACCAGATGCAGTATTAGCATATACTCCCATTTCTGAACATATTAGCGTGGTGGAGATTTGCGCACCGAAGGGGATTCCGGTGATGGTTGAAAAACCTCTGGCAACAACAATTAAGGATGCCGAGCGAATAGCTGTCCTTGCCGGGCAATACCATATCCAGGTTTTGACAAATTACGAAACAACCTGGTACAACAGCAATCAGCAAATTTTTGAAATGGTAAACACCGAACACGCAATCGGTACTATCAGGAAAATGACGGTCCATGATGGGCATAATGGCCCAAAGGAAATTGGATGCAGTCCGGATTTTTTAAACTGGCTGACTGATCCCGTAAAAAATGGCGGTGGTGCCCTGATGGACTTCGGTTGCTATGGCGCAAATCTGATGGTATGGCTGATGAATGGGAAAGCACCTATTGCTGTAACGGCTGTTACCCATCATCTGAAACCCCTGATCTATCCCAAAGTAGAAGATGATGCCACTATTTTATTGGAATATCCTGGCGCGACGGGGATTATTGAAGCGTCCTGGGACTGGCCCTTTGGCATTAAGGATCTGGAAGTATTTGGCACGAATGGATATTTGCACGCGCTAAATGGAAATATTCTTCAGCAAAGAAATAAAGATGTTTACGAAAATGTTTCATTAAAACCTGCTGCCTACACGAATAATATTCAATATCTATCCGATGTGCTGAACGGCAAACTGGATCCGGGCCATGATCTTTCATCGCTGGAAAATAATCTGATCGTGGTGCACATCCTGGAATCTGCACTCAAATCCGCTCGTGAGGGAAAACGGATCACTCTGTAAATACTCACGCCGTTGGGTACCTATATCATGCCATTCATATATTTATATGGATTGCAATGGCTTAGCTCCTATAAATTGGGCGCACTACCAGCTATGCTTGAATTTGATCATGTTTACAAGACCTTCGACCAACAGCCGGTCCTTGAGATCAGCCACCTGAAACTCGAAAGGAATATTTATTGGCTACAGGGTATAAATGGTTCAGGCAAAACAACTTTTCTCAGTATACTGGCGGGAATGATCCCGTTTAAAGGAAACATCCTGCTCGATGGTATCAGCCTACGCCAAAATCCCCTATCATACCGACGACTTGTAAACTTCGCTGAGGCGGAACCGTTATACCCGGATTTTATTACCGGTCTCGAACTGGTCAGTTTTTACCAGGATATCCGTAAAGCGGCAACGGTTCAAATGGATATGCTGATCAACCTGTTTAAATTGCATCATCTTCTAAAATTACCGATAGGAACCTATTCCAGCGGCATGGTAAAGAAATTGTCTTTGCTGCTGGCTTTCATTGGCAGACCTTCCCTGGTATTGCTCGATGAACCCCTGGCAACACTGGACGAAGGATCCGTACATATTCTTCCCGAACTGATCAGCGCATATAACAAAGAATTTAAAACCTGTTTTATTTTTAGTTCGCATCAGCCTTTCAATACCTATTCACTCGCCATAAATAAAATATTAATCACAGATCAGTCATTGCAGTTAATCCCATGAGAATTACACGATCGGTCCTTTTAAAATCAATTATCAAACCTTTTTATCGCCGGCACGCCGGGTTGTTTGCATTTCTTTTTGTAATCCTGTTCGGAGTCGTCGCTGTATTGAATGGTGCGAAATTTATCAATTATCATCTATTCCTGATCCCGGGTCTGCTTCAAAACCCCTTTTTGTATTTACTCGTATCTTTCATATGGTTACTCTACGCAATGAACGCCGAACAGTTCATTTCAAATATTTTGCGCAGTCCCGATCATAGTTTCCTGAAAATACTCGTGCTGCTGAATAGCAGAAAACTTTATTTGATGTTAATTTGGATTCAATTCCTTTTACTTTTACCGATCGTATTATTTTTGCTGCTGATATTTGCAGTCGGTATTTATCTCCATGTCTATTCGGGTTGCATTTTTATTCTGCTTTATTTTATATTATTAGTGTTGTTCTACGCACGCTGGCAACAATATAAAATTCAAAATCCCGGTAAAAAATAATGAGTAAACGGACAACTGACGTTCGAAACCGGACAGTTTCCTTAGAAGCGGCCTTTCCAAATTATTGATTTACAACATTTTACGTACCCGGCATTTAGTTAGCTGTATTAAAACCGTCGCATTGATTTTTCAGCTAAAACCTTTCAAATGCTCAGCAATTATTTCAGAATCAGTTTCCGTAACCTGAAAAGAAATAAAGGGTATACCATTATAAATATCCTTGGCCTTTCCATGGGAATTGCGATTTGCCTGCTGATTTTCCTCGTTATCAGTTTTGAAACCAGCTTTGATAATTTTCATAAAAAACAAAGCCGTATATATCGGGTTTTGACTGAATATCATCATGCTGACAGTAAAGAGATTTTTTATGGGCGCGGTGTTCCTTTTGCTTTTCCGAATGCCATCAAAACATCTTTTAAACAGGCCGAAGAAACAGCTATAATTTTCGCAGATTATGATGTCCAGCTGAATATTCCCGGTCCAAATAACAATACATCAAAAAAATTCAAAGAAGAACACGGTGTTTTTTATATGACGCCTACTTTCTTTAAAATATTTGATTTCCCCCTCATGTCAGGGTCCTATGAATCTCTGGCCGATCCGGATAATGCTCTGGTGACAAAAGAAATGGCAGAAAAATATTTTGGTAACTGGAAGGATGCCATGGGTAAAACAATCAGGATAAATAATTCATATACGGTTAAAGTAAGCGGTGTCCTCACCAATATACCGGCGAATACAGGATTTCCATTAAAAGTTGTGATTGCCTATGGCACAGGTTTTACAAATCGCTTTTTACATTCAACAGATTTTGACGGCACCAGTTCCGCGAATGGATGTTATGTTCTGTTATCTCCAAATGCATCCGCATCCGAATTCAATGACCAGTTAACCGCCTATTCAAAGAAAGTTAAATCGCCGGATAACAAAGACGTACAAACCGCGCAATCTCTTAAGAATGTACACTTTGATACACAAGCCGGAGATTATAGCGGAAAAACCGTCAGCCGGAAATTGATCAACGGACTGTGGCTGATCGGTGCCTTTATCCTCCTAATTGCCTGTGTAAATTTTATAAACCTTTCAACCGCTCAGGCAGTTAACCGCGCCAAGGAAGTTGGGGTTAGAAAAGTTTTAGGGAGTAATAAATGGCAACTCCAATTACAATTCCTCTCAGAGACTTTTTTAATCGTACTGGCCTCTATTATAATCTCCGTGATTCTTGCAATGATTGCTTTACCATATATCAATCATCTGCTGGAATTATCCATAAAGTTCAACGGAGCTAAGGGAATTTCCATTTTATTATTCCTGGCAATAATATCTATTTCCGTGACTCTCCTGGCTGGTTTTTATCCCTCCATCGTCCTTTCCGGATTTAATCCCATCAACGCATTAAAAAGCAAATTAACTGCAAAAGCATCCAAAGGTTTTACACTCAGGAGAGGGCTGGTGGTATTCCAGTTTATCATTGCACAGTCTCTGATTATTGCTACGTTGGTGGTTGCCAGGCAAATGACCTTTTTCACGAGTCAGCCGTTAGGCTTTGATAAAACTGCTATAGTAAACATTCCGGTTCCTGGCGATAGCCTGGCCAATACCAAACTGGACTACCTGAAAAAACAATTAAAAACAATTCATGGCATTCAAAACGTCAGCTTTAATTCAAATACACCTGTCGAGGACAATAATGATAACTGGACAAATATCAAATTTGACCGCGCATTAAAACAGACAGATTTTTATTCGATATTTAAGGAAGCCGATAATGAATATGTTCCAAGTTTCAAATTGCCACTCGTTGCCGGAAGGAACATAAATCCATCAGACACGATAAATGAATTTTTAGTAAATGAAATGGTGCTGAGAAATCTGGGAATCAAAAACCCCCAACAGGCATTGAACAAGGAAATTTTCCTATACGGACATGCAAGAGGTCCTATTGTCGGAGTATTGAAAGACTTTAACACCCGCTCTTTCAGGGATGATCTGGCCCCGCTGATTATTGCCAGTTCCAAAAGGGATTATACTGAAGCTTCCATAAAACTGGAATCAAAAGATTTAACCGGATCCATGGCTTTAATTGAGAAGAAATGGAATGAAACCTTTCCGGATTTTGTTTTTGAATATAAATTCCTGGATGAAAAGGTTGAAAGCTTTTATAAACAGGAAAACCAACTGGGGCATTTATACAAGATCTTTGCTATAATCGCTATATTTCTCAGCTGCCTCGGATTGTACGGACTTGCTTCTTTCATGGCTGTTCAACGTATTAAAGAGGTGGGTATCCGAAAAGTTTTAGGGGCAACGGGTTCACATATCGTTTACCTTTTTTCTAAAGAATTCGTAATACTGATAGCTATTGCGTTTGCGATAGCAACTCCCCTTACCTGGTATTTCATGCATCAGTGGTTGCAGAATTATCCATTCAGGATCGAGTTGAGCTGGTGGATTTTCATCGTTGGAGGTGGGGTCTCGATTATCATTGCCCTGATCACAGTAAGCTTTCAGGCCATTAAAGCAGCACTCGCAAACCCGGTGACCAGTCTGCGCGCCGAGTGAAGCCGGATGTTTAGTGGGAATTGTTTATGATATCCAGCTGTCTTGAAAAGTCGGCAAAACTAGGTTGTATGGATCCGATATAAGGATTATCCAGATCGCGTATGCTCTGAATACAGAGTGAAACGATTACAACAAAAATAACCGGCACCAGGTAGTGGGTTTTATTATTAAAACTGTTCAGGAATCCGACGAGGATCCCGATGAGCAGGGAGGAGAAAACCAACAGTATCATGATCAGGGGTGGTGTTCTGACATCATAGGAATGTACAAAACGAATGAAAGAGCCATTTAACTGATTAACATAGGGCATAAGAATTAAAACATCATTCTTCAGAAGTGCATCCCTTTTCACCAGAGAGGACAAAGTATCCAGATATTGATTGTTTAACTCATCAATATCCTGCTTCAGCCGGACTTCACTTTTTAAATAATGCGTTTTGAAATCACTCATGATAGTGAGATATGCGACCAGGTATTTTTTGGTCGCGCCGTGAATCGAATCACCGGTAAACAGGCTGGTTTTTCGAATACTTGCTGTATATTCCTTCATATTATTCAAAATCACCAGCCGGTCACGCATTAAATTATTAGAAGCAAAAAAAGTAAACGATAACAAAAGAGAATAGATTGCAACAACCGAAGAGTCTACACCTGACGACTTCCAGTCGATTTTTTTATTTACCCAGGTTTTATGGGCGATAATTGCACCCAGAATCACAGTAAGCACCAGGATCAGTGGATAGATGACTGTAAAAAAGTGCGAATTAATGATAATCTTCCACATCTGTTATAGTTTTAGTAATCCTGAATGCAGGTTGCAGCAATTACATTTAAATTTACAGGTTTTTCTTATTCCCGTATTTTAACTCAGGTTACTATTCAAGACCACTATTGGGATCCTATATGAAAGCCAATAATAAATCTGCCTGGATTCCGTCGAATGCCTTTGTTTCCACGGCTACCTGGCAAAGAAAACTGCAGGGGGAGCTGGCTATTGAAGGCTATGATGAAATCAAAATATTACTTTTAATTTCCACCAACTGGATCAGAACCCTGGCCTCCTTTATACAGGCAGTCATTGCCGTTTCGGTAATTAAGGCAGCAGTGGGCACTTGAATTAAGAATAATATTTACAGCAGCTGATCCAGATATTCCCGTGATAATAAATCACGGCCAAAAAAGGCAGAAGAATCATATTTGATCAGCCCCTCAGCCACCGCCTTCATAGCGGTTAACGCATGATTCAGCAGATTGGGTCCCAGAGTAATCCGGGCGACCCCTATGTTTTCCAAATGCTGTAGATCAGAAATAGGCTTCAGAAGCAGCACATTCATCGGCATTCCTACTTCTTCCACAAACCGTGTGATATCATCGTACCTGTTTATCAGGATAGGATAGACACAATCCGCACCTGCCGTTTTAAATGCTTTGGCTCTTTCGATTGCCTGGGTCATCGGGTTTTCTTCAGTCTTCTGCAGAAAAATATCTGTGCGCGCATTGATAACCATAGGAACGTCACATAGTATGGCCGTTTCCCGGATGGCTTCAATTTTCCGGCACTGATCCCCGATTTTGGTTAGTCCCTTATGATCAGGATGGGAATCTTCGATATTTATTCCGACTGCACCATTCTCAATTAGTAACCGGATATTTTCTTTCAAATCAACTATTGAATCGGCAAATCCCCGCTCTATATCCACCGACAAGGGGAGATCTACGGCTGAAGATATCTTAAGTACAATTTCTAATAATGCTGAAAAAGGAATGCGCTCTCCATCCGGATAACCATTTGAAAGAGCGGTAGCAACGCTGGCGGTCGCTATTGAAGGAAAACCAACCTGTTTAATCAGTTTTGCACCGAGGGCATCCCAGATATTCGGCAGGACCAGTATTTTTTTATCAAGATGTTGCGACCTGAACAGCTCGGCTTTAGCGGCCTGTATTTTCTGATTTACCATAGATTATTTTATTAACAGATCAAATATCGGAAGGCTGAAGTATTTGATAAATAAATTCTATTAAATAATCTTTAACTTAATGTTGGAATTTTTCCTTACGAAAGACAAGCCATATGAAATATTTAATGTCATTCCGTTATTGCAGTTCCTGGATAGTCGCCTTCTCAATCATTCTTGTAGGCATATTGATAGCAGGTTATAACAAAATACCAGAGCAAAATAAATATTTCTGCGGACTTCCGGATGAGCATATTATTAAAGTGAAAAATCCCAAACGCGGACCCACACTCGAGTACGCTTCGGAATCCGGAGTGAAAATTATAGAGGCGGAAGGATTTTATTTTAAGGACCTTAACAAGAATGGAAAACTGGACCCCTATGAGGACTGGCGACTGCCAGTGGATGGGCGCGCTAAAAATCTGGCTTCATTGATGTCCATTGACCAGATTGCGGGACTCATGTTATACAGCAGACATCAGGCCATTCCCGCCGGCGCTAAGGGGTTGGGTGCCGGCACTTATAATGGAAAAACATTTGCTGAAAGCGGCGCCATGCCTTCAGATCTTACTGATGCACAATTAGAATTTTTAAAGAAGGATAACCTGCGCCACATTCTCTTCACCACGGTTACATCACCGGAAGTGGCTGCTAAATGGAACAATCATGTACAAGCGCTCGTGGAAGGAATTGGTTTTGGTATTCCGGCTAACAATAGTTCGGATCCACGGAATACCGCGTCAGCAACAACAGAGTATGATGCGGGATCCGGAGGAAAAATATCTTTGTGGCCCGAACCACTGGGTCTCGCTGCCAGCTTTGATCCGAAACTGGTTCAGCAATTTGGAAATATCGCTGCGAAAGAATACAGGGCCCTCGGGATCGAAACTGCACTGTCTCCCCAGATAGATCTGGGCACGGAACCTCGGTGGGTAAGGATAAATGGAACTTTCGGGGAAGATCCAAATCTTTCCAAAGACATGGCAAGGGCCTATGTAGATGGTTTCCAGACATCTTATGGGACAGCGGAGATTCACGACGGATGGGGATACCAAAGCGTAAATGCAATGATTAAACACTGGCCCGGTGGCGGTCCGGAAGAAAGCGGCCGTGACGCTCATTTTGCCTACGGAAAATTTGCTGTCTATCCTGGAAATAACCTGGACGAGCAATTGGTTCCTTTTGTGGATGGAGCTTTGAAACTTTCCGGAAAAACAAAAACAGCCGCGGCGGTGATGCCTTATTATACAATTTCATACAATAGGGATCAGAAAAATTTCGAAAACGTGGGAAATGGGTATAGCCGCTACCTGATCACCGACTTATTAAGAGGAAAATATCACTATGATGGTGTGGTCTGTACCGACTGGCTCGTTACGGCAGATGAAGGTAAGACTCCAGATATTTTTGCCGGTAAAAGCTGGGGCATGGAAACCAAATCCATTGCGGAGAGACATTATAAAGTTTTAATGGCGGGTGTTGACCAATTCGGAGGAAATAATGAAGCAGGGCCCGTTATAGAGGCTTATAAAATGGGTGTGAGGGATCATGGAGAAAAATTTATGCGGGCACGGTTTGAACAATCTGCCGTCAGATTATTGCGCAATATTTTCCGGCTGGGTCTTTTTGAAAATCCATATCTGAATGTAGAAGAATCCATAAAAACTGTCGGCAACCCTCAATTTATGAAAGCAGGTTATGATGCCCAATTGAAATCTGTGGTACTGTTAAAAAACAAGATGCACATACTTCCGCTGAAAAAAGATGTTACGGTGTACATCCCCAAAATTTATACGGCGGCTAAAAAGGATTATGCCGGGACTATTACTCCTGAAAAATGGGAAGATCCCGTGAGTACAGAGTTAGTGAAAAAGTATTTTAAGATCACGACGGATCCTGCGAAAGCTGATCTTGCAATCGTATTTATGCGAAGTCCAGATACAGGACCCGGTTATGATATGAATGACCGGAACCAGCAGGGAAATGGTTATGTTCCGATATCTCTTCAATACGATACATATATCGCAAAAAATGCCAGGGCACAAAGTATGGCCTCCGGAGATCCGGTCGAACCGCAGGTTGAAAATCGTTCTTACAAAGACAAATCGGTGATCGCAAATAACGTAAGAAATTTGCAGGCTGTCCAGGAAGCGAAAAAAAACATGAATGGCAAACCTGTAATTGTTTCCATTGCATTATCAAAACCCGCAGTCGTTTCCGAATTCGAGCCACTGTCAGACGCAATTGTCGCAAGTTTTGGAATTCAGAACCAGGCCATTCTGGACATTCTCAGCGGCACTGCTGAACCTTCTGGTTTATTACCCATCCAGATGCCGGCGAATATGGAAACAGTGGAAGAACAGTTTGAAGATGTGCCGCATGATATGCAGGCATATAAGGACGAATCCGGAAATCTGTATGATTTTGGTTTCGGTTTAAACTGGAAAGGTCCTATCCAGGATCAGCGGACAGCAACCTATGTGAATTCAATTATTCGTCCTTCATTCACACTAAAAGAAGGCAAAATTTCGATCCACAGCAAAACACCCGGAGCTGTTATATATTATACTGTAAATGATTCCATCCCGTCCTTTACCGCAGCCAATATCTACCATACACCAATACCTTCAAAAAAAGGACAAACGGTTCGTGCCATTGCAAAGAAACAGGGAGCAAATAACAGTGGTATTTCGGAATTTCAGGTTAAATGAGTACATAGTCAATTACTCCTGGTAACCAATTTGTTTACGGGCAGTAATCGTCCAATCTTTGATTAATTTTATCTGGCCACTGTCCAGACTTGCATAGCGGTGAATGAAAGTGTATGTACTCAGGGGCATATCGCCCTTTTCCACTTCGTCTGCAATATCCCCGAACCGGTGATCCAGTTTTTTCTTAGTGAATACTGAAAGGTCTGAAAAATTGATGGCTCTTTTCCCGTCATTGATATGGCTTCTAAGCCATAAACCAACCGGATTGATATTCACATACCAAGGGTATTCCGTGCAATTGGAATGACAATCATAACAGGAGGTTTTTAAGATATGTAAAACGGTATCGGGTGTATGAACGAAATGCGTAATATCTGTAGCGGATTCAGCCATCCCGTTATTACGGGCAGGCCTGATAAACTGAATAGCTAAAAAAATAATCAAAAAAGCAAATAATATTTTACGAATCATTCCCAAATATCGTAACTGTTTATCATTAAATTTATTTGAATGACAGGTTTAATGAAATGATGTTGGCATTCAAATCTGTGGTCTGAGTGTAATGCCCATACCTCAATTCGAGAGCTCTAAGACTGTTTGTAAAAATACCTTTGGGAGGTGCCAGCCTGATCCCCGCTCCAAATAGATTACTATTAAATTTGGCAAGTGCATAATTACTTGTAAAATATTGTTCTTGTTCTGTGTGAATAGCATAAGGAGCAAAATATTTTGCAGCCGATTGCATGTAGAATCTGTAAAAAGGGGTTATAGAAAAGAAAGGCGTTATTTTGACCGGTACTTCGAGATTGAACGTATTGGAAACAAGTCCCCAACTATCAGCGTAAAACCTGTAATAGGAACGCAGGATTATATTATCGCCCAGAAAATAATTCAGCCTGAAGCCAATCGGCAATTTAAATCTTTGCGAAGGAAGGTTCTCAATGGTGTCCTTTCCGGTATTATAAAATACCCGGTGAAAAGGTAAACCAAGATAACCGTTTTGGTATACCATATCCAGTTCTACACTTCCCTGCATGCGCTGATTGATAATCTGGGTAAAGGAAAGGGAGGCTGTAAGTGTATTTCTTGGCTTGGATGGAATATCAGGGCCTTTACTTTTGCTCACTACCTGACCACTACTGTTTACTAATTCTGAACCGCCGCTTGCCGTAGTAATATAATGTAAGGTGTTATCGGCCGGAGGGATTTTGGGTATCGGTATGAATTCCGTCGGATAAATCATTTTTATCTGGTCAAAAAACCCGACCACCTTTAAACTAAACTCACCGTTGGTTTTATTTTTCTTTGATACGAATGCATTCAATCCGTAAGAATAATAATAATTGTTTTCTGAGGAATAATAGGCTCCCAATCCGAATGAAGTTCCCTTTTTATCATTTTCCCTTGACCAGTTAAGGGTTGGATAAATTCTGGTTCCGTTGTTACGGGAAGTACCATTAGAATCGACATAGGCCTGCGAGGCAGCCGTATGATAATCAATACCAAGTCCTACAGATAATGTATTCTTCCTTTGCTTTTTATCCCAGCCAATAAATGTTACGTCGATACCATTGGCAAAATCCGTTACGTCTCCATTTCCCTTATAATCTGTTCTGCCTCCCATAACTGCCGACTTATTCGCAGTCTGATCATAATAACTGGAAACCAGGTTAATTTCATCCAGTTTCAATTTTTTCGGTTTATAGCCCGTACTATCTGTAGCAGGTGCCTGCGAAAAGGCATGGGCCATCATCAAATACATGCCGATAACTGAAAGAGAGAGTTTTTTCATGATTATTCTTAAGTATTAGATTCTAATTGCATCCGCAACCCCCACCCGTTTTGCCGCCATTGGCTCCGGAAGCTCCCTCACGGTAGGATTCTGCATTGAGTTCATTTTTTTCCACATGCCTGCTGGAAAGTGACATTTCCGAATCGTTGATCCGGTTTTTCTGATATTCTTTTACGTGCGCGCAGGATGCAAAGGAAAATGCCGCAAATAAAATGAAACAATATTTTATCATAGAAAATCATTATTTAGTTGAAATGAATATTACTACTTGCATATACATTATCATTGTCATCCACCAATATGGCTTCAATACCATTCATCTGATTGATCATGTTCAGACCCGGAACAATACCCATAATCATGACGGGTGTTGCCATAGCATCTGCTATTTCTGCATTTGGACTTATGATCGTTACGCTTTTTATACCTGTAATAGGGAGACCTGTCTTTGGATTGATGGTATGGGAATATTTCTTTCCATTGATCAGGATATATTTTTCATAATTACCGGAAGTAGCCACCGCCATGTCAGTAATATCCATGTATGAAAATATTTTGTCTTTGGAATTGGGATCCGCTATGCCAATGGTCCAGGGTTTACCATCCGGCTGGAAGCCCCAGGTAGTCATATCCCCGGCTGCATTCACGATTCCGCTTTTTATTCCCATCCCCTTCATAATCAGTTTCGCTCTTTCTGCAGCATATCCCTTGCCTATTCCTCCAAAGCCAATGCGCATTCCCTGTTCCTTTAACATAACAGTTGAATTCGTTTTATCCAATAAGATATTCCGATAATTGATCAGGCCTGCCATTTTTTTTGCGGTATTCTTGTCTGGAAGTGATCGGAGACTTATATCAAAATTCCAAAGTCGCTTATCCACCGATCCGTATGTAATGTCAAATGCCCCCTGAGTAACCCTTGATATCCTGATGGATCGCTCAATGATACTGAATGTTTCCTCACTGACCTTAACTGGTTTGATGCCGGCATACCGGTTGATGAGAGCAGTCTCACTTTCTTCATTAAATGTTGTCAGCAATTTCTCGATCCGCTGAATTTCACAGATGCCCCCATCAATACATTCATAGGCCCGATCCTCACGGTCGCTCATGACACTCAGCTGAAAACGGTTACCCATTAACTTTAAGCTCTTGTGATATATTTTTTCGGTTCCCATTATTGTCGTACAGTATACATACCATTACGGACTTCGATAGTAAACGATTCAGCCGTTTCTTCGGGCAATCCTTCCCATGTTTGCAATACTTTTCCGTTGGAATCTAATAACAGCGTAAATGGAAATTTTCCCTGCACATTATATTTATCCGCCATTTCATCGTTTATCTTTTGTTGTGCCGGAGAAGGTTGATTTTTCTTGTTCCTTGGGAAATCAGCATTCACCAAAACCAGCTCCGTATCCGCCAATTGCTTAAAAACCTGGGATTCGAAAAACTCCTTGCGCATCCTGATGCAGGGGCCGCACCAATCGGATCCTGAGAAGTTCAACAGGATGTATTTATGTTCCTTTTGTGCCATTTTTTTGGCCTCATCGAGGTTATTATGCCATTCTGAAGTAGTAATGAATAAAACGGGTAATAATAGAAATAATTTCGCGAGCATAAGGAAACTCGTTATCAATTTGTTAATCAGCCTCTATCGTAATAGCTGTTAGCCTATTAACGTATATTTCAACGATTGGTTGTGTCAAAATTATGACTTAAAGCATAAGAACAGAGTAATTAACCGTATAATGAAATCACAAATTAAATTAACCCAACCATTTCAGAATTTCCCGCATCTATAATGACAAAGGAGCAGAATATACCAATCGGGGAATTGCAAAAACTGATAAACGGTTGCCTGGCAAGAGACAGATCCTGTCAGAGAAAAATCTATGAGTTTTATGGTCCCTCCATGATGTCACTTTGCCTTCGGTATTCAAAAAACAGGCAGGAAGCGGAAGAAGTTCTCCAGGACGGATTTCTTCAGATGTATAAATGTATTTCACAATTTGAAAATAAAGGTTCCTTTGAAGGATGGCTCCGCAGGATCATGATAAACTGCGCATTTCAAAAGTATAGAAGCAATATCAACAGGTTCAATTTACTTCCTCTCACCGAAGAACAGTTTCGCATTTCTCACCCAAACGATTTTGCAGACAGATTAAGTGAAAAGGAATTGATTGTATTAATACAATCTTTACCTCCGTCTTATCGGATGGTATTCAATCTCTACGTATTTGAAGGAATGAAGCATCGCGAGATAGCCTCTTTACTAAATATTTCAGAAGGTACATCAAAATCGAATTTATCAGATGCAAGAAATACCCTGAAAAAACAATTGGCTTCTAATTTAAAAATTGCCAGATAATTGTTTATGGATGAACATTCTAATAATCAGGTAGATAAATTATTCCGGGATTCGCTCCAATCTCACAGGGATGAATCATCCCTTAATCTTTGGGATAAAATCGAAAATCAATTGGATGAAGAAGATAGTCGTTTATCTAAAACGGGAATACGAAAGCGTTTTTGGATAACTGCCTGCATATTGTTATTCATTTCCGGTTCTGCCACCTTCATTCTTTTCAATTCCGAATCGAATAAAAATACTTCAGCATTAGCTATTGAAAAGAAAAAGGATTTACCCGTCATTCCGAAAAATGGTCAGGCAAAACAAGTCCATACCGGCTCCCCGGTATTAAATTCAGTGGAAAATAATAAACCTCCCCGGAAGAATGATCTGAATTCCGGAAGTACAGGTTCTAGCCAAAGGGAATCTTCGGATTTTCAATATTTAACAGCGGGAACTTTGAATGATCCTGGAATAAATGAAGTGACTGTTTCAGATTTACATCCGCTGAATATGGAACCTCCGGATTCAGAACTATATATACAAACAGGAAAGCGCGATTTTTCTCTGAAACCAAATATCCCGGCCAGCCTGATCATTCATCCGGAGAAGCACTCTGTAATAAACCACTTTTCAGTCACTCCCTATTTTTCTCAGGAATTTGCAGGTTATAATCTTTCGGACGACGATGCGACTGCCGCAGACGGGCAAGAAATAGAAAATAAAGAAAGAAATGTCTTCTCAGCTTCCGTAGGCTTTTACCTAAACTACAAAATAAACAAAAGATGGGTCATTCAGTCGGGCATCAGCTATTCATGGTCCAGCAGTATTATTGATTCTACCAAGTCATTTGCCGTTGAAGATAATAGTGGTAATGTTCAATTCAAGCTAAATACGATTTCAGGCTATGGTTACCTCCAGACAACCTCTCCTCTTCAACCTGCCGTGGGAGACAGTGTTCTGACAGCCAAGTCTAAAAGCCAGCTTCACTACCTGACCATTCCTTTGATTTTATCATATAAAATTCCTTTGAACAGGTTTTCTCTCCTTGTGGGGGCTGGCATTAGCGTTAATTTTCTTACGGGCGCATCCGTTGAAACAGAAATTTATGGATCCAACTTCAAGGAGGACGAATCGACTATTCCGATAAAGGGATTAAAAAATATCAACTTTGGAATTATTATAAAAGCAGACCTGGAATATCATATCAACTCTACCTGGGGAATAAACCTGATTCCCTCATTTAAAAACTCCCTGACTCCCATCAATATCCATAGTGCACTTTCGGCTTACCCGTATAATTTCGGAATTGGCGCCGGTATCAGTTATAAATTTTGACCCATATGCAGGATCCGTCTCTGGAACAATCTTTCATCCTCAGAGAACTCAGACCCAACCTTTCATACTTATATCGCATCATTTGTTGGAGACCACATCTATGCGAAAAAAAATACGGAATGGAAGTTCTCCCGGACTGAAATTGAAAGAAATATTAACCACCGTCCGCATATTTTCTTTTGAATTTATGGCTTTATTTAATTTATTGGTTTTTTCACTATTGCTATTTTATTTTTTAGTGCACTACGTTATTCACGAAAAACAAAATGCAATTGACAATGCAGCCTTCCTGATACTCAGGCCCTATATATCTGAAACACATACACGCATAGCGCGAATTGTCACGTTTTTTGGAACGGGTTCATTCCTGATTCCATCTTACCTGCTTATCTTATTTTTTCTCCTAAGAAAAAAACTAAATTATTATGCCATGTTGGTGACGGCCATGGTCATGTCCAATTTGCTCCTAGGTTGGATATTGAAGCCCCTGTTTCACAGGCCAAGGCCCGGTTTTCCTCTTATAGGCGGAGCAGGCGGTTATAGCTTTCCCAGCGGACATGCGCTGGGTGGCTTTATTTTCAGCGGCGTAATGCTGGTACTATTGTGGAAAAGCAGAATTAGTATCTATCTGAAATGGGTTATTTCATTTTTTATTTCTTCATTCGGAATAATCATCGGATTAAGTAGAATCTACCTCCATGTACATTATGCAACAGATGTAATCGGAAGTCTGTTCATAACACTGGCCTGGTTCTCACTTTTCTATATTTTCTTTCGACTGATGTATAAGCACAAACTTTACGAAAAGCATGAATTAAACGATCCGATAAAGGGAATGATTTCCGAGACTTACCAGTTCGATAATTAAGAAAATTTCATGAGTAATGCAACATTCTTGTAATTCAAATTAAGAAATGTACATTCGGGCATGAATAGAACCAGCCTGTATATATATACAATGATGATTTTACTGATGGCCTGTTATTCTCCAACAGCAAATCTCTATCAGTCAGAAAAAACCCCCGGAGTAGATTTCCAGAATTATAAAACTTATGCGTGGCTTCCTACGAAAGACACCTCATTCACAAAACTGGCAAATAAAAAGACTGTTGAATCTGCACTTGCATCTGCCGTGAGCCAGCAATTAAACGCCCGTGGAATGAAATTTGATTCACTGACTCCGGATTGTTTGTTTACGTATTCACTCGTATTAACCAAAACATACGAGGTAGGTCAGGAACCACCTCCGGTATACGCGCCCAATTCAAATGCCGGGGCGCTTCCCGGCCAGTATGGCATGTATTATTATGTACCCGCTTCTACTGCTATGTATAACCCTGATCTATACCAGGGATCAATGAAAGTCACTACTTTCCGCGATGGCACGCTCGTTATCGATATGATCGACAGAAAATCGAATCAGATTGTCTGGCGCACGAATGCTCAGGGAAAAGTAAATGAAAAAGACCGGCAGGGTGTAAGGCCAACGATCAATGAAATTGTGCCTGCCATGTTTAAGAAGTTTCCTGTAAAAAAATAAAGAAACCGGAAGATTAAATCCGGATCACTTCAAGGGCTATTTTCCAACCATTTTTTTCATGGCGCCAGATACGCAGGTAGCTGCCTGATTTATTTTCAAGGCTTAAAGTTCCATAAACAGCAGCCATATCATTTCCTGGCGAAACTTTAACAGCAGAGGGATGATATTTCAGTCCGGATCCCATTTTACCGATCAGCATGATCGAACTATCTGTTGTAGTCACCGGCCAGTGTTGTGGAATATTCAGAATATATTCCCTGCTGCCATATTCCGCATAAGCATTCGCAACGCTTTTATCAAACGAATTGATAAATTCTTTTTCTATTCCCGATAATATATTCTTACCTGTGAGTTTGCCGGCGCCGTATTTTTTTGAGACGATGGTTTTTGAACTTTTGTCCAGCGGCACGAAGGCATGGGCGGTGCCAATATCGAGCAGATATTTCCATTCCCCTTTGTCATTCTTTCCCCACAGGGTCGTATACTGACCGGATTCGTCTATTTCATCTTTCAATGTTTTGGGCCGGTGCTCGTAATTTCCTGTGGTATATCCCCAGTCGCCTGAAATGGACATTTCAGAATAAGTCGGAGCCCATGAAAATATGCCATCAAATACGGGCAAAGATCGCCAAAACTCCTTTGCGTCTACCGGTCCCTTATCTGTAAACTCAATCCCGTTACTATCGACCTGCGACAGGAATCCATTTCTTATCCCTTTTTCCAAACAGGATTTTTCGAATGCTTTCTCTGCTGAAATCAGGGGTTGGGCATTTTGCGAAAACGAGTTAATGCAAAACTGAATGGAAATGAGCAGCGAAAAATATTTCTTCATGGCATATGGCACTATATTCAAATGTAAAGAATATTGCATCTTCAATCCATGAGGAGATGGGAAATTCCCCCGGTGCGGGCTATTTTGAAAGAACCACGATCACAATATCCGCGATCAGGAGCAGGAGGCCAACCCCAATTGCCATTTTCATATTTATAATCTTCATAACTAACCGGATTTTGTTAAATATTCTGAACGATATTAAAGATATATACCCTTTTATTGTCATTTTTATCGACTACGTAACTGGTAGAAATTTAAATGCAATTGGTAAAGATACTCCTGTTTTACAAACGGGTTCTCCGGGTAAAACCCCCTTTTTAAACTTTGTATGAAGGCTATTATGTGTTCCCGTTTGTTATAAACGCAACCCTATTTCTTCATTGCCGTACCAATTATAAAGGGTTCTCGGCAGGCCATTTTATGCCCTCTACATATCATGAATCACCGGTCTCTATCATCAAACAGGAATAATGCGGGAAATGATTAAAGTAGCCATGGTAGTCAGATCTACATTGTATACCGTGCCTGGTGGAGACACCATTCAGGCCATGCAAACAGCCCGTTCCCTTCGGATGCAGGGAGTAAATGCCGATATTAAACTTACGAACGAAACAATTGATTATAACAATTATCATTTATTACACTTTTTCAATATCACAAGACCGGCAGATATATTGTACCATATCAGAAAGGCGAAAATTCCCTTTGTTATATCTACTATTTTAATAAACTACAGCGAATATGATAAATATCACCGGAAAGGATTGGCCGGTATGCTGTTCCGGTACCTGCCCGGGGATACAATCGAATACCTGAAAGTCATTTCGCGCTGGATTCTGGGAAAAGATAAAATGATGAGCCTTTCCTACGCCTGGAAAGGACAGAAAAAGTCCATCCATGAAATTATAACAAAAGCCACTTTGATTTTACCTAATTCCAGTTCAGAATTTATCCGGCTCAAGCAGATTTATGGTTGTCAGACAAATCATATCGTAATTCCCAATGCCGTGGACGGTAACCTGTTCAGATTTAACAAAGACGCCAAAAAAGATCCTAAACTTGTTATTTGCATAGCCAGAATTGAAGGCATCAAGAATCAATTAAACCTGATCAGGGCAATAAATAATACGAGCTTTCAACTATTGATCATAGGAGCTCCTGCTCCAAACCAGCCCGCATATTATCAAATGTGCCGGGAAGAAGCATTGGGAAATATCCGTTTTATAGAGCATATTCCTCAGGAGGAATTAGTGGCTTATTACCAAAAAGCAAAGGTACACGTCCTGCCAAGCTGGTTTGAAACAACAGGTTTGAGCTCACTGGAAGCAGCTGCCATGGGCTGCAATATCGTAATTACAGACAAGGGTGATACGAAGGAATATTTTGGAAGTCATGCTGTTTATTGCTCACCCTCCTCTCCGGAAAGTATTTATGCTGCTATTGAAAAAGCCAGTTCATTACCACCGGACGAAATACTACAGAATAAAATCTCGAATTTCTATACATGGAAACTGGCTGGTCAGCAAACGGCAGAAGGATACAAAAAAATAATTAACAACTAATGGGATTAAAAATTGCCATTCTTGGAACAAGAGGTGTACCTAATAATTATGGTGGATTCGAACATATAGCCGGACATCTTTCCCGGGGACTTGTTCAGAAGGGTCACGAAGTGACCGTTTACAATTCCAGTAAACATCCCTATAGGGAAAATCAATGGCACGGTGTCCATATCAGGCACTGTTTTGATCCCGAATTCCTCATCGGTACTGCCGGACAGTTTTTATACGACCTGAATTGCATACTGGATGCACGTAAAAGAAATTATGATATCATTCTGATGCTCGGATATACCAGCAGCTCCATTTGGGGTTCTCTGTACCCGAAAGACGCGATCATCATTACAAATATGGATGGTATGGAATGGAAGCGTAGCAAATATGCAAAGCCCGTGAAAAAATTCCTGAGATTCGCTGAAAGACTGGCCGTTCAATCCAGCAGGTTTCACATCGCTGATTCCCCGGTTATTAAACAATACCTGGATAAGAAGTACAATATCAATAGCAAATACATCGCATATGGTGCGGGTCTCTACCCGGTCGCGGATGAAAATCTATTAAATGAGTATGGACTGTATAAATATCAATATTTCCTGCTAATGGCAAGGATGGAGCCGGAGAACAATATTGAAATGATATTGGATGGTTATGCTTTAACAAACTCCAAAACAAAATTCGTTGTTATCGGTAATACATCCAGCCGGTTTGGTAAATCACTGATTGAAAAATACAGAAATGATACCCGGATCGTATTCCTGGGAGCCCTGTTTAATGAGATAAAAGTTCAGACACTAACAACTTTTTGCAAATTGTATTTTCACGGGCATAGTGTCGGAGGCACCAATCCTTCGCTTTTAGATGCCATGGCTGCCAAAGCTCCCATAGCTGTCCATAATAACGTATTTAACAATGCAGTCGTAAAAGGAAATGCGTTGCAGTTCAAAAGCCCGACTGATGTTTTCAATCTCATCAACGCAAATCATTATTCAAACGAAACATTTATCCGATACAACTATGCCACAATAGCCGACGATTATACCTGGGAAAAGATCGTAAACCAATATGAATACTATTTACTTACCTGTTACCTGAATAACCAGTCTTATTATCCTTTAAAACCTGCAACCTCAGCAACAAATTGACGTACTATAATAATATATCCCTTCACGGCATATTAAGAAGTATGTAAATGAAATATTTTACTATCAGAAAAGACATATTGGCTACACTGGCTTATTTCAATATGTTCGAGTATCCCCTAAAAAAGAATGAGATATTCATTTTTCTGGGCCATTGCAACGATTACCGCGAATTTGAACAGGCATTAAACAATCTTCTCAGGGATTCGGCCATATTCAAAGTTGGCGACTTTTACAGCCTGCGAAATGATTTTGAGATTGCGATGAGACGTTACAGGGGAAATGAAAAAGCCACAATAATGCTTAAAAAAGCAGAAAAAGCAGCAACCATCATAGCTGCTTTTCCTTTTGTAAAAGGAGTAGCCGTCTCAGGCTCCCTTTCGAAATATTTCGCCGATGAGCAGTCAGACATAGATTTCTTCATTATTACTACAGCCAACAGGTTATGGATAGCCAGGTCCTTCTTACATATTTTTAAAAAACTGACCTTCATCCTGAATAAACAGAGTCTTTTCTGCATGAATTATTTTATCGATGAAGGAGATCCGGCCATTCTCGAAAAGAATATATATACTGCAATGGAAATTGTCACCCTATTGCCCCTCCGGGGAGATACCCAATTCGATACATTTTTTAAAGAAAACAATTGGGCCCGGAATTTCTTCCCTAATAAATATCTGCAAAAGGCCCCAATCCGGAAAGCAGGAAAATCATGGATAAAATTAATAACAGAGAAAGTCCTTGATAACCGTTTCGGCAATTCACTGGATAATTATTTGATGAAGCGGACGGCAAAAAGCTGGGATTCAAAAACACGAACAAACAAAAAAGATGGTAAGGGCATGCTGATGAGCATGCACGTGGGTAAACATTTTTCCAAGCCGAACCCGGAGATATTCCAGAAAAAAATTTTACAACATTACGAAACCAGCCTTTCTGAAATTTTTAAGCGCTGCGACCTTTCCTTAGCGAAATAATATAATAATCTCCTATATATTTCCAGGGCCAGGTAGCTTTATACCTGCTTTCCATTTTACGCAACCAGCCAAATGCTCTTGGATATTTTTCAGGAAAGTTTTCAATATAAGATGGTGGGACGATTGTACACAACCCCTCGAGTTCCATCTGACTGAACTGATGACTTAACCAGCGCCGTATCAAATGGGGTGAATAATACCAGCAGGTAAAACCAGCTCCGTCAATTTTTGCTTTTCTACCCCCGGAGCTGAAAAAACGCCGGGTGGCCGTTTTGAATTTACCTCTTAGAATTAATAAAGTCTCCCAAAGACAAAACCGGGGAAGCATGACCAGCACGACAATTCCTCCGGGCTTCAACAGATTACCAAAGCTGTCCAATACTTTTTCCAGGTCGCCCGTACAATTCAAGCCGGCAAAATTTGAAAAAATGCAATCATATGGACCCTTATCTGACAGGTTTTCCAATGAAGTAAATGAACAAAGTTCATTTGTGACGAATGCATTCAACTTGCGAAGAGCCACTTTCTCCTTTAGTTTTTCCTGCATCCCTTCCGCAATATCTGTCGCGTGAATATAATGACCCTGCCCGGCCAGGAAAATGGCATCATCACCAGTGCCCGCATTTAATTCCAGGATCTTGCTCCCGGGTTCTAAAAATTTCAGCAAATGCTTTCTCACCCTTTCGCGTTTATAGGTTACGATTCCATTGCCTGAATACAACCGATCAAAAATGGCAGACTGGCCGGTAAACGCAAACGCAACCCGTTGTTCGTTAATATGGTTGGTTTGTTCATTCATCTGGTAGGTTTTTCCAATTGAAGGAGCTTCTGTTTTGCAATAAATGCTGCAGGTAAATAATACAAAGCCGAAAATGCTTTCTTTATGCCGGTCGCCCTGAGTTTGAACGGATGCTCAAATAACTTTTTAATATTTTCCAGGGCAAGATGCTTTCTGTAACTTTTATGAACGTAGCGATGCAATTGTTTATAAAATGCCGGTTGGTATGTATTGCTGAACATCAGCGCCAGTTCATCAGAATCCGTCCAGTTTGTTTTATTTACCAATTGATTTTTTACTTTTTCGAAAAATACAGTACCCGGCAGGGGATATGAAACCGAGATACCTAATTCGTAAGGCAACAGCTCATTGATCATCGTTATCGTTTTCTCAATATCCTCTTTTGTTTCGGTCAGATAACCAAATTGTATAAAAAATGAAGGTTTGATACCACATTTTTTTAATAAACGGGTGGCTTCATATATCTGCTGAACAGTTGTTCCCTTATCCATGGCATCCAGGATTTTCTGTGATCCGCTTTCAGCGCCCATCCAGATATTTTCACAACCCGCCCTGGCCAGATCCAGGATATTATTTTCCTGCAATAGCAGGTCAACACGACCCTGCATCTTAAATTTGAAATGCAGGCCTTCTTCTTCGACCAAATTAGCAAACTCTTTTACCCATCCGGGCTTCAGACCAAAAATATCATCACAGAACCAGATATGGTCAAATCCATATTGCTGCCTGAGCCATTTCAATTCTGAAACCACATTTTTCGGAGACCTGGAATTATAACGGTTTCCATAAATAGGCTTGGCACACCAGTTACACTTAAACGGGCAACCCCGGGTAGTACCCATATTCATAGAAAAATAGCCCGCCGTCCTTAACCACATTTCGCGGTAGGGTTCCATATTGATCATGTCCCATGCAGGAAAGGGAATTTCGTCCAGGTTCTTTATAACATTCCGGTGCTTTGTTTTTACAACAGCATCATTTTGTTTAAATGCGAGACCTTCTATTGAAAAATAGTCCGTTTTACCGGATGCCAGGGCGTTTGATAATTCAATTAAAGTCAGCTCAGCTTCACCCAATAATATGAAATCAGCTCCCTTATTCAGATACATCTCAAAACGGTCAGTAGAATCCGAACCCGATACGATTACCGTGCAACCCTTGTCTTTCGCTGAACGGATCATTTTAAATGCGGCCTCCCGCATATTTTCGAGGCACATTTTAGTCAGGTAATTAAATCCGTCATCGTAAATAATGAATGTATCAGGCTGCTCCTTTTCGATTATAGGGACGATCTCATTAGGGCCCTTCGAAAACATCGTATCGAAAAATGAAACATCATATCCATGTTGTTTCAGAATGGAACTTGCATATAAAGTGCCTAATGGAGCATAGGGTTTTCCTGTCGCCCATTGTTTCGGGTCAAAACGCAGAAAATACGAATGTGTAATTAGTGATTTTTTCACGTTACTAAAATTTCCACTACTTAATTAATTCCTGTATCTGTAAATTTTATAATTATATAAACAGGTATCCAATCTATAATTACCCATAGCCAGCACATTAATATATGAACGGATATCTTCAGCCACTGACCCTGCATATCTTTCAGACAATGGAATTACGAGCATGGCAGGTTTGTTTGTCGAAAGGTCTGCAAACAAGCGTTTCTTAGCAAAAAGGGTCTGCGTCACATTGAAATAGATACTGGGGGATTGTCGTTCCGAATATGCCTGTATCTGGGCACTATAACCTGCCACGAACACCTTTTCACCCGAAACTGTATGATCACGTATCCATAACCCAAGAACTTTTTTCATGTTTTCATCCTCATAAGCAGGATCCCTATTATATTTTGCCGGATTACTCCCGGTGGCGAATATTTTCTTAATCGCAAACAAGGGTTCAAATGATTTCGGGAAAAATAAAATCCAGACGCCCAGCAGGAATTGCCGGGGCGGTATATGATAATTTTCAATCAGCCGGTTAACAACAAATGCGCTCATTAACGACATCACCGGCAACAGATCTTTGAAATGATTCCGTGCATATATGCCTAAAATCACAATGCCCGCAAATTCGGTTATCAGCCATCCTTTCAAAAAATCAAACTTCCTGTTAATAAAAAAATAGACCAGAACAGTTGGATAAAATAATATGAGTTCAGAATAAAAAAATCCATCCGCAAAGCCCTGTACCTTCCATGCCAGCGAATGTCCGGTTGGGCTGCCGGAGCCGAAATTGTCAGTAAACCCGTAAAATAAGTAATCACTGAAACGAATACCGGCTGATATTCCAAGCAGAATGAGTAAGCCGGTAGTGGATAAAACTCCCAGCAAAAAAATAAACCCCGATTTCCGATTCCTGCTTATCATATATACAAATAAGGGCAGGATGCCGAAAACTGCTGAAAACCGAAAACCCATTCCGAAGCCAGCCAGCAGTCCGCTTACAAACCGGTATTTATCATTTTGATAGGCGAAACTGGTATAAATCGCAATCAGAATAAACGTTATGGCATAGGTTTCTGTGAAGGAAACATATTTCCCGCCGGTTGCCCGCCAGGCCAGCGAAAGGCCATAAAAACTAATGGCGAATAATCCCGCCCTCCGGCTGATTGTGATTTCGGCGATTCTATATAGAAAATAAATCCCTGCAGACTGAACGGCAATACCCAGCAGCCGCGGAAACCAAAAATTGACGCCAAAAAGGCGGTCCGAAATTCCAAAAACCAAAAATATGAGGGGTGACTTATTGTCGATACCACCGGCGTAGGGCACCAGTCCGTTCCTGAGCCAGTTTCGGCCAATGTATTGCCACATGGACTCATCGAAACTAAGAGTCATGTCGGTTGTGAAAAAAGCAACTACAAACTGAATGATTACAACCAGACAAATTAATTGGAACGGTTTTAACCTGATATCATTTTCCCCGTTTACTAATTCCCGCATAGTTGTTAAATTTTTGCCGCAGGTCTTAAATTCAAATAACAGACGCATTTCAAACAGGTCGTGTTATTGTCCATATCCAGTTTTTTTCTGAATTCAATAGCAGAATCACTGTTGATCACCTTATCCAGGGATGCTGTTTTGATATTACCATAAGCCTTGTGAAAAAAACATGGTCTTACAGTTCCGTCTGCTTCAATCACAGTCGATACCCAGGGGGCATTACATTTTTTATATGGAAATTCATTGAGCCCGTAATAGGCGGCGTAATAGTAATATATTTTCTGAAGTTTCAGGGGGGACTCGGCAATAAACCTGTTATTAAATTGCTCACTAAAGTCTTCGAGGATACGGCCCGTGATCTCTTTTAATTCCTCCAATTCGTCTTTCCTCAATAATATTTCCTGTCGCCGTTCATCATCCCATAGCAATTCTCTGTTAAAAGCCGAACTGCTTACATCAGCCGGTAAAAAACTGATCGAGTCCAAACCAATCTCCTTTGCGGCACGAATGATGGCCGGCCAGCGACAATAATTAAGACGCTGAATAACACATCTTCCGGAAATCTTAAACTGAGGATCTATACTCCGTAAGACCAGAATGCCTTCTTTTAATTTCTTAAAGGCCCCGGGTATATTGCGAATGGTATCGTGCAGGCCCTCGTCCCCGTCCAGCGATACAATGATATCATCCACCCATTTTACCAATAATTCCGCATTCCGTTTAATGGTCAGACCGGTTGATAGCAGGCTGATCCTTATTTTCTGTCCTTTCAGTATTTCGCAGAATCTGAAAAAATTAGGGTTCAGCAGTGCCTCACCACCCGACATGACCACCTGTTGTGTACTATACTTCCTGAAAGTATTCAACAATCCTCTGATATCTGATTCGTCCAGTTGTTTCAGGTTTTGGTTCCCTTTCCAGATATCACACATCACACAACGGCAGTTACAGGAACTGTGCGGCATCAGGATAACGATCGGCAGACTGCTGATCTTATCCGTCTGAAGAGTTAGAAACCTGTTGTAGGTCTGATATAGTGATTGTATTGGCATCCTGTTAAAAGCCCTGTATTTCAGGCTGACGATATTTCCACAAACGATGTAATAATTTTATTTCGTATGGGTATTTGTGCACCTTGATATTGTAACGGAAACCAGCTACCAGGTGCAGAGCCTTTCTTTGGAAATTATTTAAACGAATATCTGTAATCGTAGGGTAGTACCCGTTCAAAACGGTCTCGAAATTTTTTATCTTATCAATCATTGCCGGAGTCAGCCAGGGGGTCAATGGGTTCTTACGCAGATCAAAATTTTCCCAGGCCGGACTGATCCAGTCCTCCAGCTTCTCCGGAAACTTAAATCCTTTGGAGAGGGCTTCATTGTACAGGTCAGAGCCTTCCGTCGCCACCGGACTATATGTGTACAAAATGATTTCCGTTCCGGGATTAATGCGTTTGATCTTCCTGATGTAATTGATTTCAAAATCAATCTGGGCCTCTACTTCAGTTGGCGTAGGTGCCGGCATACCCAGTACAAAGGAGTATTCCGGAATGATATCAAATTTTTTCAGACGGGCTGCAAATTCCTCAATCTGATCACCGGTTTGGGTGCCGCCCTTATCCATATGTTTAAGGATCGCATTATTACCGCTTTCGGCACCGAAGAAAATGATCTTACAACCCGCTTCCCGGATTAATGCCAGTGAAGAATCCTTGAATTTATGCATCGTGTCAATGCGGGCCATTCCCCACCAGCTCATTTTTTCAGGCAGGATCAGTTTTGAAAATTCCACAGTACGTTTCTCAGATACGAAAAAATTATTATCGTGAAACTCAATCGCATCAGCACCCCATTTATCTTTTATGAACTTGATATCCCGATAAACCTTCTGAGCTGACTTCGCTTTCCACCGGGCTTCATAGGTTGGGACAACGGCACAGAATGAGCAGGTAAAAGGGCATCCAATACTGGAATGGTAGGCAAATGTTTTATTGCCCAGGTATGTTTTCCCAAGGTATTTCTCCATGGAATAAAACTCATCCAGCTTGTCATAGGGCAGATCCGGTAATCCATCCTGCTCGATCAGGTCCTCCTTTCTCGTCTTAATAATCTGGTCTCCCGACTTATAAATCAGGTTTTTTATTAATTCGTAAGGCGCGTTCTTTTCCAGGGCGTCGATAAGCATGGGGAAACAATGATCTCCCGGCCCGTTGATTACAAAATCAACATAACCCGAATTCAGCACGGGTTTGAACTGATTTGTCGGAAAATAGCCACCCCAGATCATCGTAGTCTCCGGGAAGTATTCCCGGATCGTTTTTGAAAAGGGAATCGCCTGTTTCAGTTGTGGCCCTGGCATGACAGTAAAGCCGATATATCTGAAATTACCAGTTTCCAGGTATTGCATGATCTTCGCCAAAGGGTCAATTTCCCGGTTTCCGTCAACGATAACCCAGGGATATTTGCCCTCTACGGAGGCTGCAATGTTTAAAATGGAATTGGGTACACGGTATTTGGCATTCGCACTTCTTGGATTAAACAATAAAACCCCATTCATAGTAATTCCCGGAGCATGCTGCCCCCCTCCACATATGGATACGGCAGCGAATGTGGACCGGTTGCAAAAAAAACCTTATTAAACAGCGGAAATACAACCGGTTCCGCAGAAATTCCGTACTTACTGAAGGCGCCTGCGTTTTTTTCACGCCGGCTTAACAAGATGAACACGATTTTCAAAAATTTTTTGAGGAGAACCGTTTTTACCCAATCTGCACTAAACGCAGAGCAGGCCTATGAAATCTGGTCTGCCTCCTATGACAAACAACGCGGCAACCTGATGCTCGACCTGGACGAAACGATCTTTTCAGATTTAATAGGAAATATTGATCTCAAAAATAAGGTGATCGCAGATATCGGCTGCGGTACCGGCAGGCATTGGCAAAAGATCTATCAGAAAAATCCTTCTGTTGTAATGGGTTTTGACGTTTCAGGGGCGATGCTGGAGCGGCTCAAAAATAAATTTCCAACCGCAATTACCAATAAAACGACCGATAATCTTCTGGCGACGGTACCCGATTCATCTGTTGACTGCGTTATTTCAACATTAACAATCGCTCATATCAGGAATGTCGGAGAGGCGATCGATTCCTGGTCAAGGGTTTTAAAAATTGAAGGCGACCTGATCATCACAGATTTCCACCCCTCGATGCTCGGCAAAGGAGGTAAACGAAGTTTTAACCTGGAAGGCAGGAGTCTGTCTGTCAGAAATTTTACTCATTCCATTGAGAAGTTAAAGAATGCCTTTTATAAGGCCGGCTTCCTCCTCATCAAAGAAGAAGAAAGAACGGTGAATGAGGAAGTCAGGTCATATTATCAGACGCAGAATGCCCTGCCTGTATACGAACGTTTTAAAGGTGTACCTGTCATCTATGGATTACATTTAAAAAGAACCCGTGCTGCTGAATAACCTGATATTATTAAATGAAAATCAGCCAGTAAATATTGGCATTTACGGCGAAAAGATAATGTCTTTGCAAACAGATACAACGCGTAACGCATTGGATCCTTTTCAGATTGATTTTACAGATGCGGTTGCGATACCCGGACTCATCAATTCACACGAACACCTGGATTTCAATTGCTATGACGTATTAGGTGAAAGTAAATACAATCACTACACCGATTGGGGTAAACATATTCACACGGCATTCAAAGAAAATATTAAAGCCGTATTAAAAATTCCGCTAAACCTACGGACAGCCTGGGGAATGTATAAGAACTTACTGGCTGGAGTTACCACGGTAGTGAATCACGGTAATATATTAAAAACTGACAATCCACTGATTGATATATTCCAGGAAACTCAAAATATACATTCCGTGGGGCTGGAGAAGAATTGGAAATGGAAGCTGAACAATCCAATCCTGATAAAGAAAACCTGTGTTATACATACCGGGGAGGGAACCGATAAACGGTCTTCTGATGAAATTGACGAGCTGATCAAATATAACCTGTTCAGGAGAAATTTAATTGGCGTTCATGGAGTGGCCATGAACTCTGAACAATCGAAATATTTCAAAGGCCTGGTATGGTGTCCTGAATCAAACAGCGTACTCCTCGATCGTCATGCCCCGATAACCGATCTTAAAACCAATACGGCCGTTGTTTTTGGTTCGGATTCCACGTTAACAGGCAACTGGAATATTTGGAAACATTTGAGACTTGCCCGGACGCTTCAACAAGTAACCGATGAAGAATTATTCGCTATGATTACCAGCGGTCCCGCCCGGTTATGGAACATGAATAAAGGCATATTACAACCGAAAAAATTGGCTGATATTGTTGTAATAAAAACTAAAAACAGGCCTTCGGGTTTGGATGAGTTGTTCAAAACAAATCCTGAAGACATATTACTCATCGTTCACCGGGGACGGATCAGGTTATTTGATAAATCCCTGCTCCCTCAATTCAGAAACCTGCCGGTCAATCTTTTCAGGTTCAGCCAGATAAGATATAAGGACCATATAAAATTTGTAGAAGGCGAGCTTCCGGGGCTCATCTCTGAAATTAAAAGATATAATCCGGATGTAAATTTCCCTGTTGAAGTTTTTGAAACGGTAAACCAGGCTTATTATGATTAAAGTAGTGGATATCGTTTATCATCATCATGGCGAATTCAATAAACCTTTGCAGGTATTGGAAAAACACGCCCCCTCCCTGGGCTTCGCAGATTTTCTGCACAGTACCTTTCAGTTCGTATTTGTCAAACACCTCGATTATAACGGCATTGAGTATATCAATGGAAAAGCCTATGCGTTTTTCAGAAGCAGCAACCGCTTTTGGCATATTCCCTTCAAAACCCATCGTTATATTAAAAGTCAAAATCCTGATATAGTCATTGTGGAAGGACTACTTTTTCCGTTGCAGCTGATACTATTGAAATGGTCACTTGGAAAAAACTGCAGGATCATTGTTCAGCATCACGGGGAAAAACCATTTGAAGGAATAAAAGGCCTGTTCCAAAAAATAGCAGACAGGAATACCAATGCCTACCTCTTTACTTCTTTTAAAAATGCAACCGCATGGATTAATAAGAAAATCATACTAAATCCCTATAAATGCAAAGAGGTGCTGGAAGCTTCAACAAATTTCAGCAGGAAGGACAAAATGAAAAGTCAGGCCAGACTCGGAATCTCAGGCGCGCATAATTTTTTATGGGTAGGCAGGCTGAACAAAAATAAAGATCCGCTTACGGTGTTGGAAGCATTTAAAAAATACGGCCTCTTCCATCCAAATGCCCGGATGTACATGATATTCCAGGATAATGACCTGTTGTCAGAAATAAAGAATAAAATCCAACAAAGCATTGTATTGGAAGACGGGGTCAGGCTGATCGGAAAGGTAGACCACAATGAACTGGTCTATTGGTTTAGTGCCATCAATTTTTATGTCTCCGGAAGCCATGCCGAAGGAAGCGGTTATGCATTACTGGAAGCGATGGCCTGTGGCTGCATACCCATAGTTACTGCCATCCCTTCATTCGAAAAAATAACTGAAAAAGGTAAATATGGTTACCTGTATCCACCAGGAGATGCGGAGTCCATGGCCGCACTGCTTGAAAATTTATCAACCCTTCAAATTGAATCAGAAAGATATCGCATAGAAAAATATTTCAGGGAAAACCTCAGTTTCAAAAGTATAGCTGAAAACCTGGGCCAGCTGCTCAATCAACTGTAAAGAGCCAGTATTCTGGTGCAGGTTTCATGCATTGGGTATGTCAGTACCCTATCATGATTTGGATTTTCTTCATTTAATAACTGCTCCACTTTATTTTCCATTTCTTCCTGCGTCTGGACGATATGATGCTGAGCAAAATCTATCAACATGGGCTTACAATAACTCACAACCTGGGCGCCGGCATATAACGCTTCCGCACAAACGGTACTGAATCCTTCATAAGAAGAAGGATGAACCAGTATTTTTGAACCCTGCATCAATTCCAGTATTTCTTCATGGTTCAGTTCCCCTCTCAATTCAACCTGGTTCATCAAATCATTATCGTGTATCTGCTTTTGTAGTTTTGCCCGCTCTGGTCCTTCCCCGCAAATAATAGCCTTAATAGCGGGGTGGTATGTTCTCAGCCGGGACAGCATTTTTATAAGCTGATCAAATCGTTTCAGTGGAATCAATGAACCGACACCCAGAATATCTATCTTCCTTACTGAAGATGCGACAGGAAAAGACTCCATATCGATTCCCGGAGGAATAGTATTTGCCGGTCTGATCTTATAGTTTTTGTAAAATTCTGCTACAAGAAAATCTGATAACGCGATCAGCGAGTCCTGGTTTGGATTTACAAGTGAAACATAACGGTTATTTATTCTGGCATCCTGACCCATTAGCCAGGTATATGATTTGATCCGGTATTTATTTGCAGCAAATTTTGCCATCAAAGCAGCCTCTCCCAACCAGAAACTCAATATACCCACAACCTGGTCTTCCCCGCATATTTTCTTCAGCCGCTGCCAGATAGTCATCCATAATAATACCCTTCTGAACCCAGCTCTGTTTCTTCCGTTAAAAGCATGTACTTCAACCTGATGCCATTCATAAACTTCCCCGAAAAAAGGGTATTGAAAAGCCAGCACTTTGATGTTGAGTGCGGGATTTAACTGTTTCAGGATTTTTACAAATGCCTGGGGAAAAGGTACACAGGTACTATCATCCTCATTGGCCGGAAAGCCCGGGATCAAAATAATCAATGTTTTATTATTCCAATTCATCCAATTGCATTTTCCTGTTACAAAATGAAAATGCGGCGACATTGTGCGTGATCAACAGAACAATCTTTCCTTCATCTGCAATCACCCGAAGCTGCTCCAACAATTCAATTTCCGCTGATTCATCCAGTTCATTAAATGGTTCATCCAAAATAAGCAGGTCAAAGTCCCTGAATAATGCCCGGGCCAGAATGATGCGTTGACGCTGCCCTCCGCTGAAGTTCTTTCCATTTTCAGTAATGACCGTATCTATTCCTTCCGGAAATGATTGCATCATTTTGTCAATGCCTGTCAGATTCAGAGTTTTTTTTAGTTTCTCGCTGTCGTAATTATCCTCGTCTAATATTATATTTTCAACAAGGGAAGCGTGCAGAAAAAAATGCTGTTGTTTTATATAAGATATCCTGGGCCAATATCCCATTCTGTTATTCGCATCAGCCAACAGACCGTTAAAAAATATATTTCCCCGATCGGGTGACAAAAACCCCAGCATTAAATTGACTAGAGTGGTTTTCCCTTTACCTGACAAACCCAGAATACCCACCATATCTCCCTTCCTCATAGTCAGTGAAAAATCTTTAAGTATTTTCTTCTCCCCGTAACTAAAGGAAATATTTTCAAATGCGACTGAAGAAATCGGGTTAGTGATTCCAGATGGTTTAACAGGCAATTCCTCCTCCCGTATCAGTCCCTTCGTGCTGTAAGCATAGGTCTTTACCTGGCCGGCGGTATTTGTGATTTTTACGATACCCGGGATAATTTTATACGCCGCTACCATCAGGGCGCCAAGTGTAATGAACTGAATCGAATGATTATGGTAGCTAATAAAATTGAATAAAATCAGAACGAACAATCCAAAAACGGCAAATACTTCAATAAACCGCGAGGGCATATTTTGAATGGTCAGTCTTTCAGAAAGGTAATGATTCAGCTGCGTCTGGAACCGCTGATACCGGTTCGTAAAGAAATCATTTTTCATGTAAACATTACTTTCCACATATCCTGTCAGTGCTTCCTGTAAATGCTGGATCGACTTTTCACTCATTTTCTTACCGTGAATGCGCCCTCCATACAGTCTTCGTCTCATAAAGAACGAAATAAGTAAAACCGGGGGCGCGAGAATTAATATTAAAAGGGGAAGCAATAAGGGATTAAAAATAACGATTGCCAGCAGTGTGAAAAGGATCAATACTACCTGAGTGAATATCTGCTGTATTCCATTTAATACATAATGGCAGAATTCAATCGGCTGCTGACTTATCTTCCTGCTCATTACAGAAGAATCAATATGTATATAATCGGAAAAAGGGCCGTTCAGGTATTGTAATAAATTATCTCTGGAAATCCGGGAGGCAATTCCGTAAACAAAATTGAATTGACGTTTTGAAATTAAAAATCCGATAGCATTTTTAATCGCAAAGAGAAATAAAAATACAGTGATCGGTAAGATCGGGTGTTCATTTAGAAAAGTGAATGGTGAATATTTTGATGTTGTACCCGACCGGGTATAAAAATTTATCACATACAGCAGTCCGATAAGAAAAACAATATCCAGAACACTGATAAATACGTCAGCCACTGCAAGTCTCCAAATGGTTCGCGCCTCACGGGGAGTCAGTATTTTAAATATATCCTTCAGAATCTGCTTCAAATACCTGATTTGATCATTAAATTACTAATTATTAATTCCTTTCCGAATTAGTAATACGAGTGATTAACTCCCGGGGTGTCAAAACATTTAAATATCTTGGGGCCATTAAAGATTCTTATATGCCTGGCAAAACAAAAATTCCATACACGTTATTTTTATCTTCCTTTGTTTCAATTACGTCCCTGGCACAAAGTTCTTCAAAGCCCACAGATAATAAAGATTGGATCGCCAAGTCGAACAGTTATACCAAAATACTGATTGATATTGATGAAAAGTATTCTCCGGAGTTTGGTTCTGAAGAAGGTGTGGCTTTTTATGATACCCTGGTCGGGATTCCCACACTCGCCAATAAAAAAGCCGAAAGAAAGGACAAGGAAAACGCCCTTGTTCAATTGAACGCGGCAAAACAAAAAGAGGACAATATCAAGATAAAACAGGACCTGGATATCCTCATCAAACAGATCGAGCTGAATTTCCGTCAGCAGGATTTTGAATTCAATAAAGAAGTTTCCTTTTTCAATCCTTCCAACACAGTTTTTGATGGTATCCGGGTTTTACTGGACGATCAGACACCTTCCGAACGACGTAATGCTGCTTTGATCCGTTTACGAAAATATGCAGGCTTACAAAACGGATTCCTTCCACTCACATCCGTTTTAAAAGAACGCACCAATGAGCAGATGAAAAAGCCGGATATGATCTATCCTTCCAAACAACAAATGGAGGTCGTTTTGTCGCATAACAGCAGCCTGGTGGACGGCATCAAAGAGCTCTTCGTAAAATATAAATTAAACGGATGGGAAGAATCTTATGCGGCCGTTAAGAAACAACTGGAAGAATTCGATCAATGGATAAGAGATAACGTATTGCCAAAGGGCCGTGTTGATTTCCGCCTGCCTCCTGATAAATATAAACTGGCTTTGGAAGGGTATGGAATTGATATTCCGCCAACGGAAATTGCAAAAATGGCCCATATCGCTTTTGCCGATATCCAGGAGCAAATGAAGCCTCTCGCTGAACAGATTGCAAAAAAATATAACTTGCCATCCAATGACTATCGCTCTGTGATGCTGTTCCTGAAAAAAGACCAGATCATCGGGGATTCCATTCTTCCGCTTTATGAGGCGCATCTCGCCATTATCGAAAATATTATCCGGAAACAGCAACTCGTTACACTGCCCAGCCGGCCAGCCGTCATCAAAATATCCACTGCCGCTGAAACGGCTCAGCAACCCGCGCCACATATGGTTCCGCCTCCGTTTTTAAATAATACGGGCCAGCGGGGTGTTTTCGTTCTGCCCCTGAATATGCCGCCCGCAGCAGGTGAAAAAGCGGATAAGTATGACGATTTTACATTTGACGCTGCTTCCTGGACGATCATTGCCCATGAGGTGCGGCCCGGCCATGAAATGCAATTTGATAAAATGATAGAGGAAGGCGTTTCGCAGGCAAGGGCTCTATATGCATTCAATTCAACGAATGTGGAGGGTTGGGGACTTTACTCTGAATACATTACAAGACCCTATATGCCCATCGAGGGTCAGCTTGTTTCGCTTGACTACAGGTTACTACGTGCGGCCCGTGCGTTTCTGGATCCAGAATTACAGGCGGGCACGCTTACACAGCAACAGGCGCTCGATATTTTAATGAAGGATGTGGTCTCTTCCCATGCTTTTGCAAAACAGGAAGTGGAACGATATACGCTACGTGCACCTGGTCAGGCTAACAGTTATTTTTACGGGTTCACAAAAATGCTTGCACTTCGGAAAGACACAGAACAGGCGCTGGGTACTAAATTTAACCCGCTCCTGTTTCATAATTTTATTTTGTCCCAGGGCATTTTGCCCCCTGCCTTAATCCGGGAAGCAGTGTTGGGAGAATTTGTACCAAATCAAAAAATGTAATAATCTTTTGTTGGTAATGGTTCTTATTGCGATCAGCTGATTACCGACGAAGTGCGGTACGCGGTCCCTTTAAATAAAGCAACTAATTCGGCATTTTCGTTGGTTGTCCGGATATCATAAATCCCGATTTTGTTGCCCAGGAATACTTCAACTGCTTCAACCTTTAACAGTTCACCTGTTTTCGCGGGTTTGGTGAAACTGATGGAAACGTCCAGTGCGATAGTGATCATTCCATACGAATTACATGCGAAAGCAAAAGCTGAATCTGCTGCTGCGAACAAAACGCCCCCATGAATACTGCTGAATCCGTTCATCATCTCTTCATTAACTCGGTATTGTAGTTTACAGTACCCTTCTCTGATTTCAATAACCTGCAGTCCCAGCCACTCCGTGAACTGGTCTCTTTTCAACATGATCTTTAAGACTTCCTCCGGAGTTATTTTTTTCTCCTCCATATATTCATTAATTATATTTTTTAAATTCCGGGATATGAAGCCGCCCGGATCCGTAAAAGTTGATCCTTCATTCTCCCAGGTACGGGTCCTTTATTTTCTTAACCCGGTATGATATATTCGAAAATTTAACTTCACAACTATGCCCTGTTGGTGATTGCGCCAAAAACCCCAGTTTGAATCCTTTTTGCGCATCAAACTGAAGATGACGGACCAGAAACCATTTTATACCGTCCTTTGAACAATACAGGGTAATTACATTGCCTGCTTTTGCTACTTTATAAAAAACTCTGTTGGAAACCATGGCTTCAGAATTACAGTCATCTGAAATATCTTTTGTAACTACCGATACAACTCTTTTTGCGCCTGTATAATCTTTTTCAAAACAAAATTTAATCCAGTTCAGGCTGTCCTGTTTGATCACCATTGCGCCCCCATCCCACTTGCTGGTAAATGCATGTTCGATAGAGGCCGTGAATACGAAATTTTCGTCACCCTCAAATAAAAGCTTGGGTGCATTATCCGTATTATAAGCCACATTTGGATCCCTGAACATATCCGTTTCACCGCCGGCATCAATCATGATCTGATTGCCTTTAACAGAAAAACTTTTTGGGCTGTTCTCCCAGAATAATCCACGTGGAATGGCGTCAATTCTAATTGAATCATTTTTTTGAGCGGTTACCTGAAAATGAAACAGGAGAACGAAAAATAAAACACTGGTATTTTTAAACATGGTTATGACTTTCGGAATTTTACAGGTATAACCAACTTTAGGGCTGACCAAACCTCGCTAACGGAACAAACCTTAATATCCACCAGGCCAATTTCCAATGCATAGTTTCTGATCATATCTTCAGTTATACCCGATTTCATTTTGGAAGATTTTTTTGGCCATGAAACCCAGATCATCCCGTCTATTTCAATTTCGGATTTTAATATGGGAAGCAGGGAATAATATTCTGCTTCCTCCTTAATAAATAAATGAATAAAGTTCTTTTTTCCCCGTGAATCACTCAGTATTTTAATATCCGGAGGCCATTCGATAAAAAAATCAAAATAATTTTCGGGCGCATGTATCAGACGCACCCTCATGTTTTCCCTGATTCCCAATTTTTTTTCAAGAGGAGTTCCGGAATACCCTGAACCCGATGCCCCGGCCATTTCAAATCATTTTAAAAAATATCTCTTAATACGCATTTAGCAGCCTGGTATCCACACATGCCGTGCACACCACCACCCGGAGGTGTAGATGCCGAACATAAATAAATACCTTTTGCCGAACTTCGGTATGGTGAAAATTTAATCGCCGGCCTGGTAAAAACCTGCCGGATATCCTGTATGCCGCCACTAATGCTTCCTCCCACATTATTCGGATTATAGACTTCCATTTCCCTTGCATTCATGCTGTGTGCCGCCAATATCCGTTCACGGAATCCCGGGGCAAACCGCTCAACCTGTTTTTCAATTGCATTCCGCATATCCAGCATCGATCCATGCGGAACATGGCAATAAGCCCAGGCGGTATGTTTTCCCGCCGGAGCCCGGGTTGAATCGAAAAGACTCTGCTGGGCAAGAAGAACAAATGGTTTTTCCGGATGCTTACCGTTTGCAGTCATTTGTTCGTTGGTTGCAATTTCTGAAAAAGAATTACCCAAATGAACAGTGCCGGCATGCCTGCAATACTCTGCAGTAAATGGAATGGGCGCGTCCAGTGCCCAGTCTATTTTATACACTCCCATCCCGTAACGGTAGTTCCTTAATTGATTCCGGTAGTATGAAGAGAATTTATCCCCGGCAATTCGTAAAGCCTGTTTGGGTGATGTATCCAATACAATTACCCGGGCACTTGGAAGTTCCTTTAATTTTTCGATCCGGAAACCGGTTTGTATCTGTCCGCCCAGAGATGTAAAATAGGATGCCAATGCATTGGCCAATTGTTGTGAACCTCCTTTGATCATCGGCCATCCCTTTCGATGGCCCTGTATCATGAGTGTCAACCCTGCGGCAGCGCTTACAGGTTTTGAAAAGGGAAGCATCCCATGAGCCGCCATCCCCCCAAATAATCCCCTGGTTTTTCCACTCTTGAAATATTTGCGGGCGATTGTTTTTGCGGAACATAAAGCCTTCAATCCGAAATTTGCCATGGCAATGGGATGATGAGGTATCCTGAGCGGGCCAAGAACATCTGAATCTATAAGTGGCCATTCGTTTACCAGGCGGGTAAATAATTTCGTATAGATTTTCTCATCGATACCCAGCGAGGATGCGGTACCGGTAATAGAAGATTCCAGCTTTGTCGCGGTTCCATCGTCAAAAGGATGCGCAACTGCATATGTTGGAAGAATATATTCCAGACCGAAATCCTGTAGCGGCAGAGTTGAAAAAAAAGGTGAACCGGCTGCCATGGGGTGTATGGCAGAACAAATATCATGTGTAAAACCAGGAAGGGTTAATTCTGCAGAACGCATTCCTCCGCCAATGGTAGATTCGCCTTCAATTAATAGAATCCTCAGACCGGCTTTTTGCAGAACGATGGCAGCAGACAAGCCATTAGGACCCGAACCGACTACAACGACATCAAATTCACTGGCTGGTGCATTCATCCTTAAAGATAACTTTCAAAGCGGAAAGCGTAAAGCGGAAAGCGGAAAGCTTTCAGATTTATACTTCACACTGTACACTTTATGCTTTATGCTTTAAGCTTCGAAAGTCATCACTTCATCCCGCTCAGAATATTATTATCCGGATTTATATCTGGTAAAGTATGTCCGGGATCAATAGTTACAGACAGAATTTTCGACCCTGATCGGTACTTAAATGTCCAGTCAGCTCCACGTTGCCAGATTTCAGCCGGAAACCTCAAAGTATCTGTTTTACCGTTTTCTTCTTTAATGGCGATCGTTACTGGCAGGGCGAGACCTTCCAGATTTTCAATTGTTATCAGTGCTCCTTTTGAAGGATCACCGTCAATATATTTTATTTCCTTAACGGACTGATCAAGATTCCAGGTGGTAAAAAACCATTCGTTCCAAAACCAACTCAGATCCTCGCCTGCAGCATTATCCATCGTATGAAAAAAATCCCAGGGTGTCGGGTGCTTAAAGGCCCAGCGTTGAATATAAGTGCGGAAAGCAAAATCAAACCGATCCGTTCCTAAAATCTGTTCCCGCAAAATAACCAGGCCGATGCAAGGTTTATAATAGGCTGCCCAGTCGCTATAAGGCCCCTGTACCACATTCTGCGTGGTCATGATCGATTCAGGCATCATATTTACAATCTGCTGGACAAATTTTTGTATATCATTGAATACATAATATTCACCATGATTAAAAGCCTGGGTACTAATTATGTTAATGAAAGTGTTTAAACCTTCATCCATCCAGGGGAAAACGCGCTCATTAGATCCCACAATCATGGGAAACCAATTGTGACCAAACTCATGGGTTACATCATACCATAAATCGCCTTTCCGATTAGTAAAATCACAGAATATGATTCCCGGATATTCCATTCCTCCTTCTTTACATCCCACATTAGTCGCTATTGGGTACGTATATTCATACCATTTATCAGAATATAATTCAATTGAAGCTTTTATATATTCTGTTGACCGGCCATATCCATCCGGTCCGGCAGATTCAACCGGATAAATGGATTGTGCCAAAGCCCTTTTACCACTCGGAAGATTGATTCGGGCCGCATCCCATAGGAATGCTTTGGATGCAGCCCAGGATATATCCCTTGAATTTTTACAGATAAAATGCCAGCTAAGATTTCCTCTGGCAGGGTAAGAATTCGCACTCAATATTTCTGTGGAATCTTTAATAAATATCGTTTCATCACTATTTCTTGCAGCTGATAAACGGCTCATCTCTTTTGGAGTCAGGACTTCCGCAGAATTTATTAATTCGCCTGAACCGGCAATTAACAAATTAGCGGGAGCGGTAATGATGTAATCAAAATTGCCATATTCAAGGTAAAATTCCGCATCGCCCGTATAAGGAATCAGATTCCATCCCGAAATGTCATCATAAACTTCCATTCTGGGGTACCATTGGGCTATTTCATAAATCCAGCCATTTTTCGTTTTATTGCGACCCATCCGGGAATCGCCAATACTAACCGGTATGTCAAATGCATAAAATATTTCTATCTGAATCTTTGTTCCCGCTGATTTCAGTGTATCCTTTAGTTTTATCTGCATCCGGGTATCTGTTACAAACCAATCCGCTTTTTCTTTTTTCCCATTTTTTATTAAACTAACAGACTTAATCTCATCTCCATTCGTAAAACCAGTGACCGTAAAACTTCTCCCTTTGATTGAATTGGTTAATGCATGTCTGGAATCTTCGCGGAACACATTTTGATCTGCCTGCAACCATAAAAAAGTTAACTGGTCGGGGCTGTTATTCGTATAAGTAATAATGACGGAACCTTCAATCCGATGTTTTGCGGTGTCCAGATTCACATTTATTTTATAGTCGGCCCGGTTCTGCCAATATTTCGGACCGGGCATTCCCGACGCTGACCGGTATTCATTAACATTATTTCCATAAAATAAAGGCGAGAACACTTTATGCTGGTCATATTTTGATGAAGTCGCTTCCGGATTCTGTCCAGCGCTTAGTTGAATAAAAATAATATGGAAAGAGCCGGCAAGCAGGAAGTTCAGAGTTGATTTTTTCATCATGGGGTTTTAATGATGAGTAACATTAATCTGTAATGCACAAACTTATTGTCGATCGTATAAACCTTTATCCTTAAGCTTATCTTAGCGTTAAGCGTTAGGCGTTAAGCGTTTAGCGTTTCTCGTAAGGCGGAGTCTTAGGAGCCGTAAATCCTTTTTTTTGAACCTCGTCTTTTATTTCCGTGATGGCCCGGACTAGTTGCGGATCGATACCTCTGGCCATACTACCCAGATCTTCCCTTACTTCAATATCAGGATCCACACCATGCCCTTCCCTGAACCAGGAACCGTCGGGATTGATCATCCTGAATGTAGGAACAGTAACGCCGCCTGCATCAATCAGATCCGGACTTCCACTGATGCCGATCAGGCCACCCCATGTTCTTGCGCCGATCAGCGGACCTAGGCCCTTCTTTCGAAAATAATCCGGGAATGCATCGCCACCCGATCCACTCCAACCGTTTATGAGCATCACCTTCGGACCGAAATTCGCAAACGGTGGCCATGACATGGATTCACCATCCCGGGTGGCCCAGAAAGCCAGTGGGGTGCGATTCAACATTTCTATGAAGCGATCGGGAATCTGCCCTCCGTCATTAAAACGTTCATCAATAATTAATCCTTTCTTATCCCACTGTGCATTGAATTGCCGGATGAGTTCATTTTGGCCATCTATGCCGGTACTGGGCACGAAAATATAGCCTACTTCACCATTCGTTGCGGTTTCCACCTGTTTCCGGTTCCCTTCTATCCAGGCCAGGTTCCTTAAACGGTATTCATCTGCCATGGTTTGTACCACCACTTTCTTTGCACCGTTCCATGAAGCACTGGTATTGTAAGTAAGTTCTACTGGTTTATTAGAAAGATCCTGGAACACATCAAAGGGCTCATGCGCAGTGGTCATGGGCACACCATTCACTGCCAGAATATAATCTCCTTCTTTAATCTGAACTCCTGGCTGGTCCAGCGAAGACCTGGACTCCGCATCCCAGGGAGCACCACGGATAATTTGTTTTATTTTATAATAGCCGCCATCAGCTTCCCAGTTGACTCCCAGATATCCGACAGTAGTGTGCTTTTCTATTTCTATGTCGCCACCCCCGTGATAAGTATGGGAGGAACTGAGTTCACCGATCATTTCGCCAATGATAAAATCCACTTCTTCCCGGGACATCGCCCCCTTCATCATTTTAGAATATCTCTCTTTCACCAGGTTCCAGTTCACCCCATGCATGGTAGAATCGTAAAAAAAATCGCGTTCCATTCTCCAGGCATCATTGAAAATCTGATTCCATTCCGCTACCGGATCCACCATCATTTTCATTTCGGTAATGCGTAATGGCTTTTCGAATTTTTGATTTTCCTCGCCTTTAATAATTACCCAACTGTTATCGCGGTGTACCAGGATCTTTTGCCTGCCGGCAGAAAGCTGAAAGTCATCGATATTTGCCAGAATCGTTTTCACCTCACGCTTAGTTTTATCATAATACTTCAGCGTGCCCTGCGTTTCGACAGAACCGGTACTGGGAGCCTGTAAAAAATAGATTTTGTCTTTATCGGCATCCAGACTTATATAATGCCCCGCAGGTGGAGGCAGAATGACCATTCTGGATTCGAGCCCATCCAGATCAATATCTACTGCTTTTACTTCTTCCTTTGTAACCGCCGCAGCCGGTTTACCGGATTCTTTTTTATTTTTTGAATTATCGGTTGTTAACTTCGCCGTGTCTTCTTTTTCAGATTGAATAGCTACCGTATCATTCTTTGGGTACAATAAAGAAGGGGTTGTTTTCTTCAATGCGATCGCTGCAATCTGTCCTGCATTTCCGTAAATAAATGAATTGTCAATATCACTGTAAGACGGGTTGAACGACTGGTTTGTAAGCAGGTAGATATATTTTCCTTCCGGATCAAAAACCGGGTTGCTGCAATCATAATATCCCATCGTTATCTGGCGGCTGAGTTTATTTTTATAATCATAAAGGAAAATGGCATTATGTGTGTTTTCAAGATCGCGGCTATAAGTAAACCAGCGACTGTCAGCAGACCAGCTTCCTGTAAAACCTTCAAAATTTCCTTCAGCAAAGCGAAGAGCTTTATCCACGAGCGTGGTTCGTCCGCTGCTGATATCATAGATCTGAATACGAAGAGCCTTATCAATAAAAGCAATTTTCTTATTATCGGGTGACCAGAATAATCTATACCTGAATCCCGGCCCATAAGAAGTCAGTTTTTTAGCATCGGCAGAAAATTCATTTGCAGAAGAAATATAGAGTTCATATTCCCCGGACAGGTCACTCCAGAATGCAATGCTTTTACCATCCGGAGACCAGGCCGGAAATCGTTCTGCCACACCCGAAGTCTGGGTAAGATTTTTTACAAAACCATTTTCTGCAGGAACGGAAAATATTTCTCCTCTTGCTCCCATCAGTACCCGGTTACCATCCGGACTGATAAAACTTTGCTGGATAATTTTATCTGTACTGACCAGCTTGGGTTTAAGTGCGGTTTCATCGGTAACGACCGTCACCTTAACTTCCCTGAGTTGTTGTAAAGTCAATTCATAAAGCCACAATTTTCCCGCAGCTTCAAAAACAATATCCTTCGGTCCCAGTGAAGGAAAGTGTGCGTCGTAATCGGTGAAATGCGTTACCTGTTCAAATGCTTTAGAGCTCATATTATACCGCCAGAGATTCATTCGGAGATCGGTCCCGCGATCAGATAAAAAATAAATGTAGTTGCCCGTCCACATCGGAAATTCATCACCGGCGGTTTCCGATCCCGAAATATTTTCTGATCCGAGCGTTTTAAAATTGAAAATATGAATATCCGCTTTCCATCCGCCCCTGTAACGCTTCCAGTTTCTTCCTGCCTGCGTACGAAATGTAAGGGCCATCTGTGTTCCATCAGGTGAATAGGAACCATATTCAGCATAAGCCAGGGGTAATTTTGAAGCGGCCCCCCCGAAAGCAGGAATGGTAAAGAACTGATTGAACCTGGCTTTTCCACTTTCACGAATAGAGGCAAATAAAATGCTTTTCCCATCCGGTGTCCATTCGACCACCCTGTCAGCATAGCCATGTTCCGTCAGCCGAAGAGGTACACCTCCATTTGTCGAAAGCGCATATACGTCCTTGTTACCATCATAGTTCCCGGTAAAAGCAATGGTTTTGCCATCGGGTGAGAATTTTGGGAAGGACTCCACACCCGGTGGCGAACTGATTTTAATCGCTTCTCCCCCTTCCCGGGGTACCAGCCAGAGATCATTCGCGTAGGAAAAAACAATCTGGGATTCGGACACATCCGGATATCTGAACAGGCCGGCGTCAATTTGTGCGTCCCCTTTTAAAAACACTAATACCAGTACGATACAGCTTATTATCCCTTTTCTCATAGTCAATACTTTGTAGCAATAAATTTATTGAAATCTTTAATAACAATTGTTAAGAGAAGGTTGAACGATTGCAAAAAACGGGAGAAACCACCCTTTCCAAATTTTATCTGTTTTATAATTTCGTGGAATGGTTCAAGTTACATTTCGCATCAAAGAAGACACAAAACTAGCTAGTGTAGTGATGTTTTCCGACCAGGGGCAGCTTCGTTATAAAGTCAGTCTGGGCAAAGATCACTGGTTTACTATTGAGCCTTCTGGTATTCCCGGACCTGGAGACAGAATCATCTGGCTTCAGGCGAATAAACCTGATGAATCCATACAACCTCATTTCTTAATACAGGCAATAGGAGAAGGGATTGAGCGATTGGAATAATCACTCGTCATCTTAATATTGTATATGAGTTCGAAATTAGACCTTTTGATAGGCCAAAAGATAAATAAAGTAAATACAGGTTTTAGTTCAGTATATGCATTAGATGCAGAAATTGCTAATGACTTGTCAAGTTCTATGATCGTTCACACTCAAATATTCTTTCAAATTTACCAGTTAAATATATTTAATGATCATGAACTAGTCAGTAGCTACGGAAACTCCATGGAAAACGATATTGGACAAAGTGTTATTTCAATTGAGGAATCAGAAAAAGAAGCGTTGATATTGTTGGAAAATGGAGACTTTATAAAAATCCATTTGAGTGACGAAGCGTTTAATGAACCGGAAGCTATGTGTTTGTATGGTCCTGATAACCTAATTGTAATTTGGAATTGAATATTTGATATAGGTTGAATATTTCAGATAAAATTTTGAGTCTGGCAACAGAAGTGAATAATTCTCCTTACCAATACGCCTCCCCGTTTTCACGAGGAGGCTTTTTAATTCCCGGCAGATAAACTTAGTTATCTCCGGGGATATTGATCTGACTCACGGCACTCAACACGGTTCCTGCTACGGCGAGATATGCGATCGTTGTGACGATCGTAGGGAGTGCAACGTGTGCAGTGATGATGCCTGCGCTGATCGCGGCCAAGACCAACCCGATATTTCCCGGCTTTTGAAATAACTGGTTCCGGAGGTGGTCTTTAGTCAGATTCCTAAGACTTTGGCAGCTTTTTGTCTAAGGTTGGCAGTGGTACAATATAATCCTATTTTTACCGTTAGTTGAGCGGTAGATGAGCGGTAGCTATTTTCTGTCGGACAGAACAGAAGGCGGATTTGATTTACCTATTATAAAAGCAGCAAAATGGCTAAAGTTCAAGACAATATTTTGGCGAAAGGTTTCTCAGGAACAATTGGAAAACAGCTCACTTTCAGGCAGATAGGGGGTAAAACCTTCGTTTCAAAGTACCAGAAGGCACCCACTGTTCCGGCTACTGAAAAAAAGTTGGCAGTCCAGACAAAATTTGGATTGGCTACTGCCTACGCACGAAGAGCCGTAAGGGATCCGGAAGTGAAAGCAATGTATCAGGCTGTCGTTACAGGCGGTCAGAGAGCATTCAATATTGCGATGATCGATGCTCTGCAGGCGCCGTTTGTTGAAAGTATTCAGGCAGACGGATATCAGGGCCAAGCAGGCGATCCGATTATCGTTCAAGCAAAAGACGATTTTAAAGTAGCCGCCGTCGTGGTCTCGGTATACAACCCTGCCGGAGATCTCATCGAAAAGGGCAATGCTGTTTTGCAGGAAAATGAAGAGATGAATTGGTTGTACATCTCTATTGAGGAGAACACAGAATACAATGGATCGAAAATTACAGCCGTTGCGAACGATTTGCCAGGAAACATGGCTTCGTTAACTATAGAATTATCTTAAGGCTCCTCACTTGTGGCATCCTAGAACTGCATTATTGAGTCTGAAGAACCAGTCCCTCATGGGTAAGTTCAAGATATTCCATCATGACCTGGTTATCGAGTGCATTGAGTTCACCCCAGGTAACTTTACATGGCCAGGCATTCAGGAGCTTCCAGACCATGACCGGATTATGCGCATCATCCAATAAAGAAATGACAACATCCCTTCTGAAGGGCTGGCTTTGTTCCTGGAAATTGTATGTTTTTTGCCACCAGGTAAAAAATTCAAAATCATTTAGAAAGGCCCCTCTTTCTAATATAATATTTCCATAAACGGTTCTGCCCGGTTGTTTGGTAGTATTGTAAATAAGATAACTCCCCTCCCGGTATTCAATAACCGAAGTGGCTACTTCCAACCCGGTTATTTTAGAGAATCCGATTCTTGTTCCACCCCAATAGACTTCAAAATGGAATTTCGGTAAAGGATAATTTTTAGTGGGATCCGACATCTCAGTATTTTTTAATAAAATATATTAAATCAGCATAAATTCTCAAATCGTGATCGATTTTCATTTTAAAAGATTTCTTCTTTTCGCTTTTATAGGAAATTTTGAACCTGACTGAAGGCTCTTTTAAATGACGGAAAAAAGATTCGTAACTGTCCACAAATATTTTAATCTCTTTTAATGGAGCCAGGTAGCTGATTTTTTTAAAAATAGAAAGCGTGCCGATATCTTTCTTTCCTTCCAGCCCTAAAATAGGCGCTGAAGGCCTTATTTTAAGATTCAAAGCCGGAACAGCGCCAAGATTTTTTATAATTAAAAAAACAGAATCGGCGTCAATTTCGAAATCAACAATGACGACTGCTTTTTTACTTATTATCATTTAAATAAATATAGAATGAAGGGAAATCAATTTACACAGACTTCTTCAATTTTCATAATTGGCGAGCGGTAGATGTCAGGATAAGTAAATCCCAGGCTATTTCGCCGCAGCAAAAGGAAGGGCACTACGCTTCAATATAGATTCTAACGCCTTACACAGGGTTTTTATTTCTTCTTCGGTATTATAATAATGAACAGAGGCCCTGACTACGCTGCCCAAATGATTCCTGTTCATATAAATGAGAGTAGATTCGGCTGCACCTACGGATACATTGATTTTTTTTGCTGCCAGCTCATTTTTTACCTTCAGACTGTCTACTCCGGCCACTGAGAAAGTCACAATGCCACAGAGCTGGTCTCCCCTGTCATGGATGGTGATGCCATTGATGGCTTTCAGCTGCCGCCGCAGATGGTTCGCCAGGAACTGAACCCGCTTCCAGATCCTGCCCACTCCGATTTCCAATGCGTATTCGATGGCTTTCCCAAGCCCAAGCGTAAGTGCCCGGTTCTTTTCATATACTTCAAACCGCCTGGCATCATTCCTGATTTTAAACTCATTCTCGCTGATCAATTCTGCCGTAAAACCATCCAGGAAAAAAACCTTTAATTTGTTCTGTACCTCCTTCCTCACATACAAAAAACCGGTTCCCCGCGGTGCACGTAAAAACTTCCGGCCGTTCACAGATAAAATATCGCAGCCGATTTCCTGTACATTGATCGGCATCTGTCCGACCGTCTGGCAGGCATCCACCAGGTAGAGAATATTGTGTTTGCGCGCTATCTTTCCAATTTCCACAATAGGCGCCACGGTACCGGCGGTTGAAGCAATATGCGTGATGGCAATTAGTTTGGTCTTATCAGTAATGGCTTCTTCAAGAGCAGTAAGTGAAATATTTCCCCTATCATCATTCGGTATCACCCGAATTTCTATACCATGCTTCTTTTTTGCATTCAAAAATCCCAATAAATTGCTGACATACTCCATTTCCGATGTGATCACCACATCACCCGCTTTAAAATCTATGCCATTGAAAGCCAGGCCCCAGGCCATACTTGCATTTTCGGTAATGGCGACTTCATCTTTCTCGGCATGAATCAGCTGCGCGATCAGAACATAAACATTTTCCAGTTGCTCCCGGTAAACATATTCTGTTTCATAACCGCCTCGGAGCGCCTCTTCCCGCAAATAATTTACAACCGTTTTAACCACTCTGTCCGGCGGCAGTGAAGTTCCTGCATTGTTAAAGTGAATTCTTTCAAAAGTCCCGGTGGTTTCCATCCTGATTTTTTGAATTTCCCTTTCACTGAAAAAAGCGCTAATTCCCATGGTTATTTTATTTACAAAATAAATGCAGGAGCGTGTAACAAAACAGATTCAGAATTACTAATTTTGACCATAACAGATAATGATGGAACCACTGCATATCCCAACCGCCAACGATTTTCTGTATGTCCAGATGGCCGCACGCATTGAGAAACAGGTAAAGCAGAATCTTCTGAAACCAGGAGATAAGCTACCATCTGTCCGTGCCTTGAGCCAGGAGCAGGGAATTAGCCTGAGTACTGCTTTCAAGACCTATACCGAACTGGAGACCTTGGGCATTATTGAGGCCCGACCGAAATCAGGTTACTACGTAAGGTTCCGGCAGGCCAGATTTTCAGAGACTCCGGAAACAAAACCCCCCATAAAAAAGATCCGGCAGGCCAGCGTGGCCCAGATAATCGCGATGGTTGATAAAAATATGCACGAGGAGGGCGTATTGCGCTTATCGCTTTCAGCTCCGCCGATCAACCTGATTCCCGTTGCAAAACTCAGCAAGTCCATGGCGGAAGCGATTCGAAAAAGTCCGAATGGCAATATCAATTATGAAAACGTTCAGGGAAATATTTCCCTGCGCAAACAGATAGCCAGGCAGGCATTTAGCTGGGGAGGAAATATTACCGAAGAGGACGTTGTGACCACTCAGGGTTGCATAGAGGCGCTGGCATTTTGCCTGCGTGCGGTTACCAAACCCGGCGATACGGTAGCCATCGAGAGCCCGACTTATTTCGGAATATTCAATATAATGCTCAGCCTGGATTTAAAAGTACTGGAAATTCCGGTTCACCCGGATACCGGGGCCGATATCGAATACCTGAAAAGGGCCATTGATAAAGTCGAAATCAAAGCCTGTCTTTTCGTAAACAATTTCAGCAATCCCGTGGGTAGCTGCATGCCGGATAACAGGAAAAAACAACTTGTTCAATTATTAGCAAAGAAAAAAATTCCGCTGATAGAAGACGATATCTACGGAGAAATCTATTTTGGCAAAAGCCGACCACGCACCTGCAAGAGCTTTGATACCAAAGGAGGCGTCATGTTATGCTCCTCCGTTTCAAAATCGCTGGCACCCGGTTACCGGGTCGGATGGTGTATTCCGGGAAAGTTTAAAGAACAGATCATCCAGATAAAAAGAATGCATTCCGTTACTTCCGCGACACCTACGCAGGCGGCTATCGCGCATTTTCTTGAAACCGGTCGCTATGACCTGCACATGCGAAACCTGCGAAGGGCTTTGTATACACAATGCCAGCGTTATATGCGGGCAATATCTGATTATTTCCCTCCAGATACCAAAATTAGCCAGCCTCAGGGTGGTTATGTTTTGTGGATCGAACTGGATAAAAGTATTAATGCTTTCAAACTCTACCAGGCCGCTTTAGAAAACGCGATCAGTATTGCACCCGGGCAAATATTCAGCACCGATTCCCGCTTTACAAACTTTATACGTATCAGCTTCGGAATTAGTTTCGACGATACAGTTGATAAAAGCATCCGGATATTAGGGAGCCTGGTATGGCATCAGGCACGAGGCCTGAGGCGTGAGGCGTGAGGCCAAAAATTTTCACTACTCCTATACTCTCATACTCCCATACTCCCATACTTCCATACTTGTTTTCATACTTGCCTCAGTTTCGCAGTGAAATGTCTGAGCATGGGCGATTCTTCAACAATATGAAGTCCCCTGATTTTATCCCTGTCATTAAAAACTTCAATGATCACTTCTGCAACATAATCAATATGGCTTTGGGTATACACCCTCCTTGGAATGGCCAGCCTCACCAGTTCCAGATTTGCCGGAATAAGTTTTTTATTTTCATCGTATTTTCCAAACATGAGCGATCCGATTTCTACACTACGGATACCACCATGCAGGTACAGAGCTCCGACAAGTGCCTGTCCCGGATATTGGTCAACGGGAATATGGGAAAGAAAATTTTTGGCGTCAAGGTATACCGCATGACCTCCCGCAGGTTGCATGATGGGTACGCCAGCTGCAATTAATTTATTAGCCAGGTATTCAATGCTGCGTATTCGGTATTGCAAATAGTTTTCCTCGATCACTTCTTTCAAACCTATTGCGATCGCCTCGAGGTCCCTTCCCGCCAGTCCGCCATAAGTCGGAAACCCTTCAGTTATAACCAACAGGTTCCTGCATTTCAGGGCAAGTTCTTCATTTCGCATCGCGAGAAAACCACCGATATTCGCAAATGCATCTTTCTTTGCGCTCATGGTACATCCGTCGGCATAGGAAAAAAGTTCTTTTGCGATTTCAAATACAGGTTTATTGTCGTAGCCTTTTTCACGCAACTTGATAAAATAAGAATTCTCCGCAAAGCGGCAGGCGTCGATAAAAACCGGGATATTTTTTTCAGAACAAATCTTTTTTACATCCCTGATATTTTGCATACTTACGGGCTGGCCTCCGCCGGAATTATTGGTAACTGTAATAATGCAAAGTGGAATATTGTCGGCCCCCTTTTCTTCGATTATATTTCTTAATGCCACCAGATCCATATTCCCTTTAAACGGCGCAGGAACGGACGGATGTTTTCCTTCTTCACAAATCAGATCAATCCCCTCCGCGCCCGAGAATTCAATATTGGCACGGGTTGTATCAAAAAGAGTATTGCTGACAAAATATTTTCCCATACCTCCCAGGATGCTGAAAAGTATCTTTTCAGACGCCCTTCCCTGGTGAGTTGGAATGACTAGTGGCATTCCGGTGATTTCCTGGATGGTCTGTTCAAAACGAAAAAAACTGGGACTGCCCGCATAGGATTCATCCCCCTGCATAATGCCCGCCCACTGACTGCTACTCATAGCGCTGGTTCCGCTGTCGGTCAGCAAATCGATTAATACATCTTTGGACCGGATAAGGAATGGATTATAGAATGCCTTCTCCAATATTATTTTTCGTTCTTCAGCCGTATTAAAATAAATGGGCTCAACAGATTTAATTCTGAATGGTTCTATGATTGTTTTCATACAACGATGATCTTTTTATGTGAATCAAAAGAGAATGAGTAAATATCCGCGTTAGTATGGGAGAACTTTAGGAAGGACGGCTGATGATATTTTTCCAGATCTGCATTCGGCAAAGATGGCATTCCTGCAGCAGAAGAAAAAATTAAAACCAGTATTGTTTCTTATTTTTATCGAGCCCCTTGCGGGTAAACCCAATGGACAATAAAAAAACGATTGCTGTATCCCGCTGGTACCGGCTAATCCCGGTTGTTTTTATTACATATAGCCTGGCCTACCTCGACCGGGCAAATTTTGGCTTTGGAGCGGCGGGTGGTATGGCCGCAGACCTGCATGTCAGTTCCACCATGTCTTCTTTGCTGGGATCGCTTTTTTTTCTGGGATATTTTTTCTTCCAGATTCCCGGAACCATCTATGCTTCCAATAAAAGCGCAAAGAAATTAATTTTCTGGTCACTGTTACTTTGGGGATTGTTTGCGATGGCCACCGGCATGATCAGTAATGTAAAAATTTTACTTGTCATTCGGTTTATGCTGGGCGTATTCGAAAGCGCCGTGTTTCCATCCATGATTGTTTTAATAAGCCGTTGGTTTACCAGGGAAGAAAGATCAAGGGCAAATACTTTGCTGATGTTTGGCAACCCCGTAACTATTCTTTGGATGTCCATTATATCAGGATATTTAATTCACGCGATGGGTTGGCGCTGGATGTTTATATGTGAAGGAATTCCGGCCATTGTCTGGGCTTTTTTCTGGTGGAAACTGGTTAACGACAGGCCGGGAGAGGCTGCCTGGTTAAGTACAGATGAAAAGAGATTGTTAGCGGAAGCGTTGGAAAAAGAGCAGCAGGCGATCAGGCCGGTTAAGAATTATATCACCGCATTTAAATCGAAACTGGTTATTCTGCTCTGTCTTTTATATTTATTGTGGAGCTTCGGCATTTATGGATTTGTAATCTGGCTGCCTTCTATTATCCATGCGGCACCCGGCGTTGGGATAGTAAAAACCGGTTGGCTCTCAGCCGTTCCCTATTTGATATCTATCATCGCAATGATCATTGTATCTTATTATTCAGACAGGTCACTCAAAAGAAAAATATTCATCTGGCCATGCTTCCTTATTGGAGCAGTGGCTTTTTATTGTTTGTATCTGGCCGGGATAAATCATTTCTGGATATCCTTTTCTCTTCTCAGCATCGCCGGAGTAACCATGTACGTTCCCTATGGCCCTTTCTTTGCTCATATGACAGAGATTTTACCCTCAAATATTGCAGGGGGAGCTATTGCCCTGATCAACAGTTTTGGTGCACTCGGGGCATTTGGAGGTTCCTACCTGGTTGGATATTTAAATGGAAAAACCGGAGACTCCGGCGCGTCCTATCTCATAATGGCAGGCTCTCTTTTCCTGTCTGCTATTGCAGGCATTATTGCAATTAAGGAATCAAAGGGACAAGAGGATAATACTTTAACCAGACTTTAATTTTAACTGATTGAAATGATAATCTGGCGGTGCAGGTTTCTTCAGGTAATTTCCAACCCGCTTCAATCCATCAACCAGTCTTAGCAATTATTTCTTTAGCAAATTTATTGCCGGTATAACATGGATAACACTCGGGCTGGCTTCGGCTGGTATAATTCATATTCCCACAACAATGGCAGAAATCCTCTTCGAGTTCCGGGTTTTTAAACTTATCCCAAACCTGAAAACATGTTTCACAAAACGGCTGCTGTATATTATATGAAATAGCCTTACTGCACCGGATACAATGCCCAGGGTTATTTCTCTCCATTTCTTCAGTATTTAAAAAATCAGTCATATATCCGTCTGCTTAATAAATCAAAACGTGCACGATGGGCAGTTATTGCTCATTTTTAACTGCTCCCGCGACCAGCACGGCCTGGACCCGCAATAATAATCCTGCCGGAAATAAGGCAGAATTAGCCTTTGGGAAGACGCTCATTCAGATATCGCATCCCGCCGTCTAATTTTATTCTACAACCAACCTTTTCCTTATTACATGAGCTCAGAACAATTTAAAACATCCACAAAGGCAAATGGAACATTATTTCCCTTTCCTCAGGAACACTTGATCCGCAAAAATTTTATGGATGAAAATCCCCTCCGGACTGAACGGGTATCTTATTTATCCAATCTCACACCCGTGAGGGGAATCGCTGCCCTGCTCACAGTAATCTTTCATATAAATATTGTTTTCTGGGGAGACATGGTTCCTGCATCGGGTTCGCCATTAATGTCTCATATGTATTTAATGGTTGACTTCTTTTTTATTCTAAGCGGTTTTATCATGTGTCATGTTTATGGAAACCGGTTCACGAAAAATGTCAGGACTGCGGAATTCAAAAAATTTACAATAGCGCGGTTTTCCAGAGTATATCCGCTCCATCTGGTCACCCTGGTATTCATGATTTTCGTACTTTTCATATTTGCCAAACTGGGCGTTCCTGAAAATGCTCTCCTGCAGGCAGATGATAACCCGTATTCTGTTTTTACCAATCTTTTTCTCCTGCAGGCAATGAATTTCAACAAATGGTTTACCTGGGTGCACGCATCCTGGTCAATCAGTACCGAATGGTGGGCATACATGATTTTCCCTTTCCTTGTTGCGCCTTTCTTCCGGTTGAATTCGAGGGGCAGGGCCATCATTTGCATTTTATGTGTCGCTGGTTATGTGTGTTCCTCCTGGTTTCTCGCACCGTTGGTAACGACCCCTGTAGAATTTCACTGGTCCCCCGTTAAACCTACCGACTGGTCGCTCAATCTTGCTTACCAGTATGGATTTGCCCGATGCATTTGCGGATTTATCCTGGGTATGATGACGCACCATGCTTTCAGAGACAGCTGGGGAAAAAAGATATTAGGAAATGGCTGGGCCATGGTTCTGTTTACAGCTGCTGCATTTGTTTCCATGCATTTCAGCCTGCCGGATTTTGTCATCGTATCTTTCTTTCCGTTTATTATTCTCGCCGGTGCCTATGGCAGTGATGGGATCAATAAGATCTTCGCCACTAAACCACTTCAAAGACTCGGTGATTGGTCCTTTTCCATTTACCTGATCCATCAGCCGTTTTTAATTCTGATTACTTTTGCCTGGGCCAAACTAAGTCCGGTGCAGCCAAACAATCTGAATCAGTGGGAATCGCATGGGCTTGGAATGCCGCTCACCTGGTTGATTTGTTTTATCTTAATTATTCCAATACTATTCATCTCGTATTTGTCTTACCGCTTTATCGAGAATCCGTCCAGGAAATGGTTAAATTCTAAAGCAGCTTAAATTTTTACCCATTCCATTTATACCCTATAATTTTTGATTCTGTATTATTTATGCATTCCTGGACTGTGTCATATTCTTTTCGTCCTTCGGATAGCTGTCGAACTCCCAGGTCATGTTTTAATTTTGATTTGGGTATTAACATTCCCGCTTCAATTCTGTTTCTTAGAAATAATATGAACCTCCCGCTTGCAGGTCTGGGCACGGCTGAAAACATCCAGATAGGGACTATGTTTGTCTGCCTCGTCCAGAAGAAGCATGATCATTTTTTCCGGAGCATCGCTGTTGATCGTAACAATATACCGTATCTCCAGGTATCCGGGTGGAACGCCAGGTGCCGTACCAAACAAAGCACCGTCATCATAGTCGGCATGTACTTCCACCTCAATTCCGGTAACCGGGATATTCATCTCGGCAGCCCGCATCCTGTATCCTATCGCTAAACAACTTCCCATGGCTGCGCGGCCGAAAACACCCGGTGTAGGACCTATCGCATTACCACCGGCTTGTTCGGGCATATCAGCGGTCAGGGTCCAATCTCCTTCCCTGATTTCGCAGGTGAGTCCGTTTTTAATAGTTGCCTTCGAGATACCAGTTCCCAGGCCAAATGACGGACGCTTAGCCAGTGTTTCGGAAACCCGGGTAAATGCAGACTTTATTTTTTCATTTGCATCCATAAATAATGGTTTTGAGAAATTAAAAAGTTATTCGTGCGAATATTCCTTTTTCAGATAATCAATAAAGCCTTCCAAAAAAGGTCTGAGGGAATTCAATTTACTAATATAGAGCTCGGTAGCTGTCCTCTCAAAGGAAATTTTATTGAATAATAATTTCATTTTCTGTTTATCATCAGATACCAATGGAATATACTTACCCGTATAATTTTTTCCCTTGTAATATGAGCTGTCATAGACAACAGTATAGTCCAAAACTTCATGTGCTGCCATCGTTGCGTCATTGATCGCCTTTGTATATAGGCCCTCGGCGGCATAAACACCTTTTAGTTCTGCAGCATATTTGGCGATACTATCTGCCACATGGTCTTTTTTTATCAGCCTTAAACCACCTGAATACGCAAGCTGAAGGAAAGTGGCGTCATTATTTCCAAATTCAGAATAATAACTGACGGTGTGAATGCAATATTTATAAAAATTCGCCCGGTTGGAAGGCGTTGAAATATCTTTCTGCGATAAATTCAACAGGGAATCCAGGTAAGCAAGCTTGCGGTTATTATCACTGATATTACCTGCCAGGGCGCTGGAATCTTCCTGCAAATTCTTTAGATAACTGGCCATATACTGACGTTCCTTCTCCCTGTTCCCAATTGCCTCGCGAACGTTTTCCGCTAAGAATCCCATGACGACTGCAACAAATATCATTAACCCTTCCTGTAAATAATCCTTCAGTCTTTTCTTCCCTCCATGATGCGTTTTGCCGGAGTCACTCTTTGACATGGGGACTTCCAGGTTTTGACCTTCATTAATTGGGTTGTGCATTATGCTATCATCCATGTTCAATTTTTTAGGAATTAGGCAAAAATGGATTTCTTAAGAAAGTACCAGTCTGATTTAAATTAACATTTCTTTTCCAGTCCGGGCGTTTCCCGCCTGTAAAAAACTTATCCCGAATTTGCTACCGTCTATCCGGCAAGGAAACTGGCAATGGAATGAGTTGCTTGTATTACCAATGATTTTCATGCCATTGTGGATTTTTATCAGACCGTTCGGAAAAGGATGATGCCACTTAATATCGCCGTTGCGTACCTTGACCTTCCAAGTGCAAAATTTAAAATTGAGAATTTCTTACATTGTATAACCTGTACACACATATCGCAAATAATCCGGCCCGCTGCGAACGCCTTACCTGCGGTGACACCCTATTTACTTCTTATAATTGCGGTCTTAGAAACAAATTTGAAGACCTTTGGAGCCACCATAATTATATCGTTTATGTGGTGGAAGGAAGAAAGATCTGGCACACGGGACACGGATCATATGATTTACGGGAGGGCAGTTGTGTATTTGTCAGAAAAGGGGCCACCATCGTGGAACAGTTTATTGAAACGGAGTTTTGTTTTTTCTTGTTTTTTATTCCGGATGACTTTATTTGCGATGTCCTGAAAAGGAAGTCCAATCCACTTGGGAAATCGGGTAGAAAGTATGATCCGGTTATGACAATCGATAACAGCGCAGAGGTACAGACTTTCTTTCAGTCAATGATGTTATATTTTGGCGCCAGCCGGAAGCCCGACCAATCATTACTGGAATTGAAATTCCGGGAACTCATTCTGACCATTGCAGATAATCCGGAGAACGGGGAATTGTTATCTTATTTCTGTTCACTACTTCAGGAGCCGCAAACCGCTTCATTGCAAAAACTAATGGAAGATAATTTCTGCTTTAATCTTAAAATGGAAGAATTTGCAAAAATAACTTCCCGGAGCCTGTCTGCATTCAAAAGGGATTTTGAGCGTGTATACAAAACGACGCCTGGCAAATGGCTAATGGAAAAAAGATTGAATCATGCCATGCACCTGCTTACAAATATAGGTAAGACGGTTTCAGAAGCCGCTTTTGAGAGTGGCTTCGAAAGCCCCTCCCATTTCAGCCGTTCCTTCCGGCAACGATTTGGCTATTCCCCCGTCTCCGTCCGCCTTCGTATGGCAGTGTGAACCGACGGCAGGAATAAAAAAATAATTACAAATATCTGAGGATGGGTCGTGTCAGGCAGGTAGGGCCTCCACCGCCCTTTACACTGATCTCATCCCCTTTATATACGGTTACTTTACAACCGGCTTTTTCCAGTGCAGCTTTTGTAACCGGATTTCCATCCACCATTAAACATTCCCTGGGAGCAAGAGCCAATACGTTGCAACCCATTGAATCGAATTCATCGGCGGGCACTTCGATTAACTCATAACCCCGTTGCTGCAAAAGGTTGCGAAATACAATGGGCATCAGGGGGGAATATACTACGGCAAGATTTATATCTACCGGACTTAAAATAGACATCAGGTGAAAAACATCCCCGGGACCTTTATAATGAGGTAAAGGAACGGTAATTACGTCTACGCCCGATGGCTTCAGTAATATGGTTAACTGCCTGATGCCTTCTTCATTCGTACGGTAACTGTGTCCAACAGCCAGCGTGTACTCGTCCAGCCAGGCCACATCACCTCCCTCCAGAGTGCCAGGCGCCATAATTGTACCCAATACCGGAATATTATTCGCAGTAAATGCATTTCTTTCAGCATGGGGTTCATTCATTCTCCCGGCTTTCCCCATATTGCAGATAATCATTCCATTATTGGTCGCAACAGACGCATCCCTGCAGTAAATGGAATCCATATTGACCGACTGATCCTCAGGCAAAAAATAAATTTCTGTTCCGTTCGCTTTTAAAATGGATTGAAATGTATTGTATTCGCTCAGGGCCAAATTCAGATCAGGTTTACCCAAATAATTTAAGGCCGACCAATACTGATAGATATGTAAGTCGCTGACAAATGCCTGCTGTGCATTTTTAATGAATAGTGATTTTATTCTCCCGACTTCAGAGTGACTGGTATAATCCATATCAGGAATTTTTTTTCCATTGTATGATTACATAAAAAGGTACACCCGCGAGTAATAAAATGAATCCCCAATAGACGATTTCCTGGCCCGATCCGACTACCGCCCAAATACAAAATAAAAAGGTCAGTGATGCCAGTATGATAGCAGGTACCCATCCACCCTGATTTAAATATTTTTTTTCCATGCGTATAATGATGTACGCCGCTGCTGAAAACAAATAGGGTATCAGGACGGTTAACGTAGTCAGCATGATTAAAAATTTAAACTGCTCTACCAGTCCTTTTGTATAATTCATTGACATCAGGAGAGAAATGAGTATGCTCGAAATAATAATACCTGTTGCGGGAACCCCTTTTTTATTTACTTTACCGAATACAGGAGGGAACAATTTGTCCTTCGCAATGGCATATGGCATTTGTCCCTGGATAAGTATCCAGCCGTTCAAAGCACCAAAAGCTGCAACAGCCATACCGGCGCTTACCCAGTAACGCGCACTGCTACCCCAGATGACTACAGCCGCGTCTGAATATGGCGTCAATGAATGCTGAAGATCCTTGCCGGGAATCATGCCCATAATACTCACACTACTGATAATATAAATAAATGTTGCAATCAGCATACCCATCATCGTGGCTCGGGGAATCGTCTTTTCCGGATTAGATACGCTGCCCGATGGCACGGTAGCGCATTCAATTCCCAGGAAGGCAAAAAAAGTATATGCGCCTGAAGTCAGAATGGCGGAATAATCACTTACCCCACTCGAATTGAAAGGGAGAAAATTCTTCGCCTTAAAAAAAAATAGGCCGCCCGCAGCGACCAGAATCAGCGGAAGGATTTTAAGAATTGTGGTAATCAATTGCAATCTTCCTGACGTAACAATACCCAATGTATTTACCCAGGTTAGCAGCCAGATTGCGGCCAATCCGGTAATTACCGCAAGTAACGCGCTGGATCCAAGGACCGGGAAAAATGTACTCAGGGCACTTACCAATGAAACCGCGATAGCGGCATTTGTACACCAGGTTGAGATCCAGTAGCCCCATGCAACTAGGAAGCCTGCAAAATCCCCAAGTCCTTCCCGGGAATAAGCATAGGGTCCTCCATCTGCCTTGGGCATCATTTTACTTAAATTACTGAAAACCTTCGCCAGTAAAAAAGCGCCGACGGAAGCAAATATCCATCCCAATAAACTGATACTGCCGTAGGCCGCCAGCGCAGCCGGCATCAGGAATACGCCAGCCCCGATCATATTGCCCACGACAAGTGAAGTAGCCGTCCATAAACCTAATTTATTCTTTTGCTCCGGGGCATCAGGCATCTGCATGGAATTTTATTAAATCCACGAGTAAGATACGTTTCTGTTTTTATTCTTATTGAGATATTCCCTGAATAAAATCGGCAACAGCCTTTTTGAACAATATTAAAGATGCCGGTTTCACATACATCATGTGCCCGGCTTCAAAATATTTCATTGTGATATTAGATTTGATTTTCTTTTCGATTCCCAAATGATCAAAACTATATTCTGTGGCATAAAATGGTGTAGCCAAATCGAAGTAACCATTCAGGACCAATATCTTTACATTCGGATTTTTGCTCATGAGACTGGCAAGATCCTCACCTGTATTGGGAATATACAATCCTGCATTATCTCCGTCCTTCTTCCGGCTGAAATCCCACTTGAACCCTTCTGTCGTATAGGCATTGATTTTATAATTCAGGTTCTTGTTAACCTTCAGCTCGGTATAAAAATAATTCATGAATGAGGCAATATAGGCCGGGCTGATTTGCGTACTCTGCGGATCATCCCGGGAATATTCGCTGAGCAGGTCCTGGTTGATTCCCTTGTAGCGCGCGTCCAAACGGCCCACTGTCAGATGATCATTGCGAAGCAGTTCCTCTGTAAATGCTTCTTCCCGAACCCGGAGATTGGCTTTGTTCCAATAGTCCTTACTCAGACCCGTATATGCAGACAGTTTAGTAAGCACCTGATCCTTTTCCGCATCGCTTAGCATATCACCCTTGCCAAGCGCAACCGCGTAATCTCCAGAGGCAAATGTTCTGACCTCTTTTAAAAATGCTTCGAGTCCAGCAGGCGTATTTGGTATTTTATGATGATACCAGGATACTGCCGCATATGTTGGCAAATACAATTCATAGGTTAAATCATCTTTGAAAGTGAGAGTATGGAAATCAAGTACAGACGACACGAGGATCACACCATTTACTTCAATTCCCATATTCTCAAAAAGATAATCTGAAACACCTGCCGAGCGCATAGTGCCATAACTCTCTCCTAACAGATATTTGGGTGAGTTCCATCGGTCATTGGCCGTTATATATTGCTTGATGAACTGGCTGACGGATTTTATATCCTGGTCCACTCCCCAGAAATCTTTGACGGTTGCCTTGGCAATCGGATGACTTAGACCGGTTCCGACGGGATCAATCATTACGAGATCGGTTACATCCAGAATGGAATGCGCATTATCCACCGTTTTATAAGGAGAAGCTGGCGTAATACCCGGATCATTTGTAACTACCACGCGTGGACCCAATGCACCCATATGGAGCCACATGGATGAAGAGCCCGGTCCGCCGTTGTAAGCAAAGGTAACCGGCCTGTTTCCCATTTCTGTCTCGCCGTCTTTTACATAGGCAGTAAATCCAAATAGTGCGACAGAATCATCTTTTTCATTTTTTAAGACAATGGTGCCGGCGGTTGCGGTATAGTGAATGAGCTTCCCTTCAATGGTTACAGTATGTTTTGTAACTGATTTTTCCGGAGTGGCTGAATCTATTTTGGATACAGGCTGAAAAGGGGCGACTTGGGCAAAAACAGATTCTGCAAAACTGATCGTAAGGATCGCAGTAAGAAAAAAGCCGGCTGATTTTCTCATAATATTCAGGGGTTAACGCTGAATGTAAATCATTCCCGGAATATATATTAATTCTTATAGCCGGATTCTATCGATGGAAGAAATCACCACATAAAAGGCAATGCTAAGGGGTTATTGGTGTCATTTTACCCGACTAAGGTTTAGTCAGAACCCAAAGCGGACTCGCAGCAGTCGGACCACTTTTAATTTCTAATGCACCCGTAAAAGAATTTGATATCCGCTATAACCTGGGGCTTTCCAATACAATTAAAACCAGTACCGACGGAACATCCAAAAACAGCGTATTTCAATTCGGAATATTTTACCTTTTTGGGCATTGACAGCAAATTTCATCGGTGCACTAACCATTCATTAACAAAAAATAACAGGAATTTCTTTTTGGTGTAACTTCCTGAAGAAAAATTGCTGCATGCCAAATAATTTGAGATACCTGATTGTTGACGATGTTGAAATTGACAGACTGGCTATCGAAACACAGGCATCAAAATTTCCATTTTTAAGTAAGATAGCCAGCTGCGCCCATGCGCTGGAAGCTATGGAATTGATTTCTGTTTCAAAACCGGATATTGTTTTTGCCGACATCGAAATGCCCGATATCAATGGGTTGGAATTTGTCCGGGGACTGGCGGGAAAGGTTCCCGTCCCGGTTTTTGTTACAACACATCCTGAATTTGCGATGGATGGTTTTGAAATAGAAGCTTTTGATTATTTATTGAAGCCCATCAACCCGGAGCGCTTTTACAGATGTGTTTCTCGGATTCGCGACTTTTTTGATCTGCGTTCCAAGTCGTATGCATTTGATAAGGAACACAATTCTAATCATATCACCATTAAACAGGGATATGATAAATACAAAATATTTACTCCGGATATTCTGTTCCTGGAAGCGATGAAAGACTACACAAAAATTATCACTCATGCTTCCCAGTACCTGGTATTGGGTACTTTTTCCAACATGCTCGCCCTCCTTCCGAAGGACAAATTCACGCGCATTCACAGAAGTTATATTGTAAACCGGGAAAAGATAGATGCAGCAGTAGGCAACAAACTATTTATTTCAAATTATGAACTACCGGTCGGTAAGTCATATAAATATGCTCTGGAAGGAATGTTTTAATAATTTCTCCTTATGAAAAAAGGCTTGCATCTGCTGATTCCCTTCGCTTTATTTTTTATTGCGGCGATCACTGTATCTCATGCACAGGAGCCCGATCTTACCAAATTACATGACAATAAAGAAAAGATCAGCACGCTGGTCGCCTATTGTGAATCCCTCAGGCTCAACCCCAGCGGGAAAAGCAATTTTCCGGCTCTGCAGATGTCCGCATTGAAAGGCATTTCCATAACACCTGAAACAGATCCGGCAGATCGTGCGCGATTCTTTTTTTACTGCGCGATTGCTAATTATTACCAGGTAAAATTCGATAGTGCCCAATATTATTTTTATCAATGTCTTCGGGATGCCCAAAGAGCAAAATCTGCAGAGTTCATTACAAGTGCCTGTGTGGCACTAATTCCCGTAAACTTCCAGCTAAGGCAGCAAAATAAAGTGGATAGTTGTAAAGATATCCTTCAGTCCATACTCGATACAACCCACAATACAAAAATATTACAGGACGGCTATTCTGCGATGGGAAGTTATTACCAGCAAAAATCCTATTACAATACTGCACAGGATTTTTTGATTAAAAGTATTGAGCTGAGAAAACCGGTAGCAGATACGACATCCGATGTCAAGTTAAAATTAGACTATGCGATCCAGTGCTACCTGCTTTCCAAACAATATCAGAATACAGACAGATTGGAGAAAAGTCTTGATATTCTCCGGGAAGGCCAGCCCTTTTCGATTTTTTCACCTGTTGTACATTTAAGATACCTGAGTTCGTTCACGGAGATATATGCCGTAATGGGCAATATTGATTCTGCCCTTCACTATGCCGGCAATCTTGAACAGCTCACTAAAAACAGTCCGGTAGTCAGTTCCGAACAGGTATCCGCCAATCTGAATATTGCCAAATATTATTTAGGGCATAATGAAACCCAAAAAGCCCTCCCCTATATTGTGCTGGCAGATACGTTGGCAAGTCGCAGCAGATCACCTTTATTGATTTTCCAGACGACCATCTGGAAAGGAAGATTCCAGGAAGAAACCGGAAAATTTGCACAGGCCATTCTATCATTCAATCAATCCCTTCCCCTCGCAAAGCAATTCAGCAAAGAACAATATACAGAGGCTTTAAAATTTATGGCCCTCGCTCAAAAGGGAGCCGGCAATACAAATGAAGCCATAAACTATTATGAGCAATATGCTGATCAATCCGACAGCCTTACAAAGGAAAAAATTTCCCAAAATCTGGCTGACCAGGAAACCCGGTATGAAACAGATAAAAAAGAGCAGCATATTGTATCATTGAGTAAAGAAAATAAGCTGGAGTTACTGGAATTGCAGGCTGCAAACAGGACAAGATTATTCCTGATCCTCGGTCTGATTGCACTTAGTGTCATCGCACTTTTATTATATTTTATCTACCGGAATAAAGAAAACACAAATCAGATCCTGAATGAACGAAACCAACAGCTGGATCTGCTGAATCAGAAGCTTGTGGTTGCCAATAATACAAAAGCCAGATTATTCGGGATCATTGGACACGATTTGAGATCTCCCGTCAGTCAGATCGTACAATTTCTGCAGATTCAAAAAGAAAGCAACAACCCATTGTCATCAGAAGCCAGGTTGAATTATGAAAAGAAATTACATACAGCGTCGGAAAATGTATTGGAAACAATGGAAGACCTGCTATTATGGAGCAAAAGTCAGATGCAGCGATTCACGCCTCAGTTTAACCTGGTAAATATTAGAGATATTATACAAAAAGAGCTGGATCATTCAGCACAAATGATAGCTGAAAAGGGTCTGAAAGTAATTATGCGGATTCAACCTGATTATTCAATTCAAACGGATGAAAATTTTGCTACGGTAGTCATCCGGAACCTGCTTCAGAATGCGATAAAATATAGTGATAAAGACTCAGCCATCGATATCAATGTCTGGGATGAAAATCTCCGGATCAGTAATAAGTGTTCAAATACTACGGCGGGAAGTCTGAACGACATTTTAAGTAGCCAGGAGGTAAACAGCAAAAGCTCGGGGTTGGGATTACAGATTGCAAATGACCTGGCTGCCTCCATACACTCCAAAATACAGTTCCTGCAGGGCGATGAGGATCAGATAATTTCAGTCTTAACCTGGAAATCCTGATTGAATCCCGTTTTTTTTTCGGCATGATTTTGACGATTTTAGATATTAATTCGTCGATTTCGGGACCGAATAAAAATTGAAAGATTCACTTTTGGTATACGTGATATATTTTCTTTAACAGAGTATATAATTATGCCATTGGGAAATTCAAAGTTCGTCAAAAAGCTATTCCTGGTTTTATCTATCCTTCTTTTTTTAATAGCCGTCGTATTGCTGGTGAAATTTACAATGGAAAGCTAACTACTCAGGCCGTTGGTGCCGGTTGGCTCTCTGATATGCATCATAAATGAAATACCCGGTACGGACTGAAGTAGCAGAGATGTAGCCATTTGCATTAATTTTTATCCGGGAAGTAGCTTTGAAGTAGTTTGAAATTACGCAGATTGAGTTAATTTCAATGGTATCATGGATTTTAAAAAGGAAGCAGCACGCGTAGCTTATACTTTAATAAAAGATAATTCTTCTGTAGGCCTGGGAGACGGGATGACCGCCCGTTACCTGGCGTCTTATCTCATTGATGGAATAGGCGCAGGATTAACCCTGAAAGTTTATACTTCATCCTTTCAAACACAAGATTTTTTACAAGCCGCCGGCATCACTGTTTCTGATATTTCCAGGGTTGACACCCTGGACCAGTATTTTGACGGGTGCGACCAGATCGACCATCAACTGAACGCATTGAAAAGCGGGTCAGGGATTCATACAACGGAAAAAATACTGGCATCGATGGCAAAAAAATTTATTATCATGGCAGATGCCCCAAAATATGTATCGAAACTGGAAAGTAAAATCCCGCTGGTACTGGAAATTCTTCCAATGGCAATCTCATTTGTGCATAAAGAACTACAGATATTATATCCGGAAGCTGCGCTTTCTGTACGAAAATCCCCGGAAGATAAAAATGACCCTGTACTTACCAGGAACGGAAATTATTTGATGGATTGCCTGTTTCCGGAATGGCCTGAACCAGGGATTATCCAGAATCAGTGTAAGAGGATTACCGGCGTTGTTGAAATTTCGCTTTTTTATGAATTGGTTGACGAGGCAATCATCGCTGGTGATCAGGGTATATTCAGATATGAGAGAAAAAACAATTAAATGCTAACTTAATCGTCATATGAAAAAATATATGTTTTATTTCTTATTGTCTGCTGCGTTCACATCTACTATTTGCAAGGCCCAGCAGGGAAAATGGATCGTTTTGTTTGATGGTAATTCCACCGATAAACTGAGGGGTTATAAAATGCCCGGTTTCCCTGACCAGGCTTGGAAGGTAGAAGACAGTGCGTTGGTGGCCCAGACGGGGGTGCCCAATATAGATCTCGTAACCAAAGACGAGTACAGGAATTTCGAATTGGAACTGGAGTGGAAAGTTTCGCCCGCCGGCAACAGTGGGGTATTTTATCATGTGAAAGAATCCTTAGGACATGAATCGGGAAATGGAAACAGCCCCAATTGGCTTGACAATTTTGAAATGCAAATACTGGATGATATTAATTTTAATGATACAGCCGCGATCCGTTCCGCCGGCTCGCTATATGATTTGATCATACCTCAGCATAAACATTTGAAACCCATTGGCGAATATAACCAGGCCAGGCTGATTGTAAACGGAACCCATGTAGAACACTGGCTGAATGGGTATAAAGTGGTTGAATATGAAATTGGATCCCCCGAAATGACCAGGATGCTTTCAGAAAGCAAGTTTAAAAATAATCCCGGTTACGGGAAATCGGCCAATGGCCTGATCATGTTCCAGCATCACGGACAAAAAGTATGGCTCAGGAAAATTAAAATCAGAATCTTACCATCCAACTAAGTAAACCGGACACCTCAGGCGACATAAAAGTTGCTTAATTTCGCTTTGCGGATTTATTGAATGATCCGACTAAAATGAAAGTATATAAAACAATCACGGGCATTTTCATAGAATCTGAAGGAAAAATATATGCTTACAAAAATGCGTCATGGGATGGTTTTATAAATCAGGATGATTTATACAAATCCATTGCGATCGAAATAAGGGAAGCCAAAGCATTGGGCAGTATGGATTTGCTGAAAGATTTAAATATTCAGGCTCCCATTGAAAGCCAGGAAATATGGGCGGCGGGCGTCACCTATACCAGGAGCAGGGATGCACGCATGGAAGAATCCAAGGACAGCGGCGGCGGAAGTTTTTATGATCATGTTTATGACGCCGTACGACCCGAATTGTTTTTTAAAGCAACCCCATACCGTTGCGTGGGACCAGGAGAAAAAGTGAGGATCAGGAAAGATTCCACCTGGAACGTACCCGAACCTGAATTAACACTCGTCATCAACAACAAAGGAAATATCGTTGGTTATACAATTGGAAATGATATGAGTAGCCGGAGTATTGAAGGCGAAAATCCCTTATACCTGCCACAGGCAAAAAGTTATGATGGCTCTGCCGCAATAGGCCCATGTATATATTTGACAGCTGCCCCTATTTCTCCTGACACAAAAATCACCATGCAGATACGCAGAAATGAGATTAAAATGTACGGAGATGAAATAGCTATCAGCAAAATGAAAAGAGGCCATGAAGAACTGGTTGAATTTTTATTTCGTGAATGTTCTTTCCCATATGGTTGTTTGTTAATGACAGGAACCTGCCTGGTTCCTCCCAATGATTTTACTTTACAGGGTGGCGACGAAATCATCATCCGTATTGATCACATAGGTGAACTTCAAAATTTTGTTGCATAATGGAAATTCTTGCTTCTCAAATCATCGGTTATAGTAATGCTCAGACTAAGGGCAAAATATTTTATGGATATAATCCGGTAACCGGTAAAACTTTATCTACCCCTTTTGCTGAAGCAACAGAAACAGAAATAAATGAAGCTGTTGTTTTGGCGCAAAAAGCTTTCAACCATTATCGCAAAACAACTCCGGCACAAAGGAGTTTGTTTTTAGAAGAGATTGCAAATAATATCGATGCATTGGGGGATGACCTGCTCAAAATAATCAATGAAGAGACCGCCCTTCCTATGGCAAGACTCGCGGGGGAAAGGGGTCGGGCTACCGGCCAGTTAAAACTTTTTGCACAGTTGTTACGGGATGGAAAATGGAATAAAGAAATTATAGATGAAGCGCTGCCCGACAGAAAGCCTGCTGCCCGTCCCGCCATGATACAAATGCAGGTTCCAATCGGTGTTGTTGCAGTATTTGGAGCCAGCAATTTCCCGCTGGCATTTTCGGTCGCAGGTGGCGATACCGTATCCGCCCTGGCGGCAGGTTGTCCGGTCGTATTCAAAGCACATCCCGCGCATCCTTCCACCTGCCAGCTGGTGGGGGCCGCCATTGAAAAAGCTGCCAAAGATACCGACATGCCGGAAGGGGTTTTTTCCATGTTGCACGGATTCTCCCATGAAATGGGAGGAAAGCTTGTTAAACATCCCTTGATAAAAGCAGTGGCATTTACAGGGTCTTTTAAAGGGGGCAAAGCCTTATATGATCTGGCTGTCAGAAGAAAGGAACCCATACCGGTATATGCCGAAATGGGAAGTGTAAATCCCGTTTTCTTTTTGCCGGGAGCTTTAAACCAGGGAGGCGAAACACTGGCTATTCAATTTGCACAATCCGTTACACTTGGCTCCGGCCAGTTTTGCACCAACCCGGGCATATCTGTTTTAATTAATAATGAAGACAGCAGATTATTTATTCAAAAACTTGCAGATGGATTGTCAGAAACCAATCTTCATCCCTTACTGACAAAAGGAATTGCCGATGCCTATAAATCGGGACTGGAAAAACAGAAAAATTTACCCGGCGCCACCCTCTTTGCGACAAAATCTGAAACTGGCATCAGACCAGGGGTTATTTCGGTTAGCGCTAAAAATGTGTTGCAAAATCCCGATTATTTCGAAGAGGTATTTGGTCCCTCTACCGTTGTCGTGATGGCAGAGAATTTTGATGAAATGTGTCAATTGGCATCCTGGATGCCGGGACAATTAACGGGTACTGTTCATGCTGCAGAGGATGATTACCAAAAAGCAAAAGAATTAATAGATCTGCTCACACAAAAAGCAGGCAGGATACTGATGAATGGCTTTCCAACCGGAGTGGAAGTTTGTCATGCTATGGTGCATGGCGGACCTTATCCCGCTACTACAGACAGCCGGGTAACTTCCGTTGGGACGACATCAATCTATCGATTTACGAGACCTGTCTGCTTTCAAAATATCCCCTCCTCTCTGCTATCCCTTTCCAATATGTAGATTTATCCTCGTAGTACATTGATAATCAGTGTACTTATTGGATAGTTTATTTCCTTAGTAAAAGCCCCTAGGATCATCTGAAACCGGGTATTATCTTTATCTCTACACGAGACAGTTCTACGTAATAACTGAAAAACCTGAACGCCCGTACCCCCGGGAACTGTCTGACTCCCACCAATATTCCTATGCCTGACTTTTTTTCTTCCTAATCCAATCCCTCAGGGACGGCATTGTTTTACCCAAAAATTAAAACGATGTTGAATACTCAATTTGCGAAGGCATTTTATCTTTGTAATTCCTTTTTACTGATTACCACTTCGATAACTGTTAGTCCGCTAGCTGCCAGAACGGTTCATAGTTCTAAATTGTCTGCAGTTAATGTAAAAGAATTACATTCAGATAAACCTCAGATAAAACTGAATAAAAAAGGGATTTTATTTGTAAAAAAATATATAAAGAATAGCAGCGAATGCCTCGTAAGTGTTAAGAAACGAAGCATGATTCCCTTTACCATTATTGATTCGGTTTTTAATCAATATCACCTCCCCATCGAATTAAAATACCTCGCCGTTATTGAATCAGAATTGAAGCCCTCGGCGCTTAGTCATGTAGGAGCCCGCGGACCCTGGCAGTTTATGCCCGGTACAGCACAGGTTTTGGGGCTGAAAGTTACCCGTCAAAATGATGAACGTACGAACTATTACAAGAGTACCATTGCCGCCGCGAAATATCTGAGGGACCTGTATGCCCAATTTGATGATTGGTTATTGGTATTGGCTGCATATAATGGAGGTCCAAGACCGGTATATAATGCGATCCGTGAATCAGGCAGTAAAAATTTCTGGGTTCTTCAGAATTATCTTCCGGCTGAAAGCAGGGATCACGTTAAAAAATTCATCGCTACACATTACTATTTCGAGGGTCGTGGAAGTGAAACCACTTTAACCAGGGCAGAAAATCTGGAATTTAAAAAAATGGTAAACGCGTTTGTGAAATCAAGCACCGTTCCAAAAAGAATCCATTCTATAAAATCTAAACTTACCATTTCAAAAGCATCAGAAAATAATCTGGTCGTCAATTTCGATATGAATCAGTTAATCGGATTCAAAATGGATGTGAAAGATAATAATCCCGGTAATGGTCCGGTGAACGGCAAACTGGCAGAAACTTCTGACCAGAAATTCAAAAGACTGATGAAAGAATCAGAGGAAAGTCTTAAAAGATCAGTTAAAATTATTTAGTTATGAACAGCATCAAAGGATTTCTTTACTTTTTCCAAAGTTACTCCCAGCATACTGATGGCTATTTCGTTCAGTGCCTTTTCGTCACCGGAGAAATGAAAAACAGTATGCGTGTGGTCAATTAATCCACCCGGTTTTAGAAAAGCAGCAGGAGATACACTTTCGATTTCGTAAAATGGGCCCATTTGAGTTCCATCAGCCAGGGGCCCATCATTATACGCATTTACCGCATCCCCTGAAAAAGATGGCTTTGTAATATTCCATTCCTGATTGAGGTATGGTTTCCCCGCATAAACAGTAAATGAAATTATAGTCAGTACTTTGTGTTCTGCATCGTAACTGCCTGCCATTTTTTTGGCACTATTCGCCGTAATACCAAGTTTGCCTCTGCTTTTTCCATCGGCAATAAAAAAAAGCAGACTGTCGGTATGCTTTATCCTGTTTGAAGGAATCTCACCAAAATAATTTGCTGTTACAATTTTTGTGAAGTCTGTTCCCCCTTGATTTTTGAATGGAACGACGATAAAAGTTGACAGGGAGGGTTTAAACATATCAAGTATCCAGATGCATGGCATACCGGTACTTGCAGTCCATTCGCGGTCACCGATATTTGTAAGCTGATTATCCGTTTCATATCCCACCGCTTTGAGCGATTCACTTTCCTTAACGCCTGTTCGCCGGATAATTTCCTGTCTTCCTAAAATGAATACGGTTCGGACCACCTTCAATTCCATCTGTTTGCCGGCATAATTCAGGATGCTCATTTTTTTAGACATCGATACGGATATACTGTCACGGGTATTTACACTCCAGCTTTCCGTATCAAAGGGAGGCGGTGTCTTCCAGTTTTCGAATACCATCCTGGATTCCGGTTTAAAAAACAATGAAAATTTTCCTCCTTCCGGCCCAAGCCAGAGACGGTTTTCCCCGCCGTATGCATTCATATGTACATCCTGCTTTCCGAATGCCTTATAGTTTATCCATCCAAAACTCTGGCCATTCTCTCCGTTTGCAGTGGACGTAAATACTTTTGCCTGGTACTTGGGTGAAACGAGAATCTGCGATTCTCCATCCTTTAAAACAACCAGAGATGAATCCTGTTTTTTCAGGAATTGCAGGTCATAACCAAATTCACCTTCTTTAAAAGCCCTTGCCCGTTCATTTGCTTTTTCGTCCGTATTGGGTTGACTGCATGCTGCCGAAAAGACCAGATAAACTATTACTATATAAGAAATAAACTTTTTCATATGATGGAATATTAACAGTTGTCGGATAAGGATCATTGCTCCCTGCTTAAAAATGCTGGCTCCTGTGTAAGTTGTTCCCCTAATCATCCAAATATAACTCCATAAAACTCCTGATCATAGTCCGGATGTGTTAAGGGTCCTGATGAACTGATCAGACACATCTCCGAACCCTTTGGGCAAACTTCCAGCCGATCATTCTTATAATTTTGAATTCTTAATAATTAATTTTCTTTTAATAAACATTCGTATTTTAATGAGATGGATCCGCGGTTACAAAGAAGGGTGCAGCGATATGGTTGGGATAAGGCATCCCCTTACTATGAAATATTTTGGCAGAATCAATTGAAGCCGGCGCAGGATCTCCTGATCGAAATGGCAGACTTTCAGTTGGGAGAAAATGTTTTGGATATTGCTTGCGGTACTGGCTTGGTAAGCTTTTCGGCGCTGGAAAAACTAGGTGTTCATGGCCGGGTTTTCGGCACTGATATCTCCGAGAGGATGGTTGAAATAGCCTCCTCGCTGGCAGTAGTTAAGAAAGAGGAACGTGTTCAGTTTCAGCGCATGGATGCGGAAGAACTTAGTCTGCCAAATAATACATATGATGTTTCAGTTTGTGCATTGGGCCTCATGTATATGCCGGACCCGCGCAAGGCTCTTGAAGAAATGCACCGGGTATTGAAACCCGGTGGCCGGGTAGTAGCAGCAGTCTGGGGACAAAGAGATCAATGCGGATGGGCCGATATCTTCGAAATTGTGGATCGGCATGTGGCATCCGAGGTCTGTCCGATGTTTTTTAATCTGGGTAATCCGGACATGCTTTCCCTTCATTTTAAAACAGCCGGATTTGCCGAAATCAAAGTGCAACGCATCAAGACGATTCTGACATATAAAAACGAAGAAGAAGCGCTGGGGGCGGCGTTTGATGGTGGCCCCGTCGCACTTGCCTATCATAAATTCAGTGATCAAATAAAACAGGAAGTCCACACTGCTTACCTTTCTTCCATAGCCCAATTTAAACAAGGACCGGGCTACGATATACCCGGGGAATTTGTAATAGCAAGGGGACAACGGTTGTCCTGATCATGATGCTTAAATACAATAATTTAGAGTATGAAAAAGCTGTCAGTAGATGAATTCAAAGCATCGTTTTCCTTAAGCGAGCCAGCTGAAGGATTAACATTGCAGGAGAAAGCATTGTGGTTTGCCGGAAAGAGCGATTGGGATACTGCGCATCAGATCGTACAAGATATGAATGACAAATTCTCATCCAGGATACACGCTTTTCTTCACAGGCAGGAAGGAGATATTTCCAACGCCCGCTATTGGTATAATAAAGCTGGTGCAAATATGCCGGCACTATCAATCGACGAAGAATGGGAGGAACTTTTCAAAGAACGGTAATCCTTATAAATCAATAATTATCCACGTCTGTAATTTCTAAATCGTGAACCATATCTGGTTCCCGGATTTTCTTAAGTAAAAAATGCAATCCTTCCGGATTCTTTTTGCATAAATCACAAAAGGGTTATGTGAAAGGGTGATTCTTTGCAAAAAATAATCCCCGGAAATGGATTTCCCTGTATTTACGTCAATCCAGGCAAGTAATGCAAATAAGCAGGGATAAAGCAATTATGATTGTGCAGAAGGCAGGAATATATTTATGCAGGAAAAGAAACACATTTAATCCCCAAATTAAAAAACCTAACAAAATGAAAAAGATTATTTTATTTTTTATGATCATTTTTTCAGTGCTTGAAACAACCCGGGCTCAGGATAGCCTGCAGAGTATTACTACGGGCCCTTCGTTCAAAACTTCCGTATTCCCTCCTCCTGTAAAATATTCACATGAATATTATGCTGTTAAAAGCAGTAAGTTCAGAACGACCGGCTGGGTGCTTCTCAGTCTGGGTACAGTACTTGGTGTAACCGGACTAATTGTTTACGAGAACCACCTTCATCAGGGTTACAACTGGGATGAATTGGGAGATGCGATTGTAAATTCGGCCGGGGCGGAATTGTTAATGATTGCCGGCTCCACGATGGTGCTGGTCAGTATTCCCGTTTTCATTTCATCTGGGCATTACAAGAAAATGGCTCTTAGCCTTTCCGCCTCACTGAGGCTTGAACCGTATCATGAATTGTACCAGACAGGCATCGCCCGGAATCATTATCCCGCTTTGGGAATAACCATTAGACTGTAAGGAATTGCGCATTAATAAATTGCCAAAGGCCTTCCGGGAGAGCCGGTGGCGCCTCTCAGTCTCAGCGGCGTGAATATGAACATGAATATATACTTCCTGTCAGTGGTTTGAAGAGTTTCGAAATTCATAAACTCCAGGTTGAAAATGCCGTTCTTCACAATCAGGTTTTCATGCAGTGGAAAGTCGGGGGGAGAATCCATGGCAAGATCCGAACCAATCATGCAGGGCCTCATAGAGACGATCCAGTTGATCAATTCAGCAGCAGGATGCGGCGGCAAGGCATCAACGGTTTTTTTGTCCGGCCAGATTTTCCACCAGCCCAGGTCAAACAACAGCGCATCGCCGGGTTCTATATCTGACTCCTTCAGGTGCTGTTTTTCAAGGGCTCCCCTCACATCGGCCAAGGTAATTTCATATTTCTCCGGCAACATGTTTACGCCTTTATAAGATGCCAGATCGATCAGTACACCGCGGGTAACGATCGGTTTAACATTTTCGACTCCGAGTTTTTTCAATCCAAAGGCGCCCCGCATTTCATCTCCCGTATATCCATTATAAAAAATATCCGCTGTGCTGCCGTCTGCCATTTTTATCTGCCTGCCCGGATGGCCCGGTCCGTCAAACTGTGTACCGACCTGGCCGATCTGCGAGGTAACATACTCATCATTAAAAATCATACTATCCATTCCGCTGGGAGGGTAAGTTGGAAACGACGGAATGAATAGGTTAAAAGATCTTTGCCCGACCATTGGCATGTTCCGGTCATAAACATGACCCAGATCAAAGATCCGTCCCGTTTTTACCAGCGAAACAGCTTTCAGAACTTTTTCAGGAGTTATCCAGTTGGAAGCGCCAGACTGATCTTCCGCGCCCCATAAATTGTTCGGCCACCAAGGTCCCTGGCTTCGTGTTTGCCCAAATGAATTATCAAAGTAAAAGCTGCTGATAAAAACCATCATTGCCAGTGGCAGGTTTTTTATGAAAATAATTCCTTTCATGATATTTTATTGAGATTTAAATAATTACCGAATGCAGAATTATCAGTGCCGTATGTTCAGGTAAATATAAAGACGTAACCGGATATTATTCAAGGCGCTACAACATCTTGACTACGACAACCAATTGGGGATGCCTAGAGTCGCCTGATCTCAAACCTTCTAGCCACAAAACTTATACAGGCTAGGAAAATTACCAGCAGAAAAATGAGAAGTAAATAAGGCGATCCGTGGTTGATGCCACCGAAATAATCTGCAAACGGAATAAGATTTACATTTAAATAGGTCAAAAGGAAAAATATAATCTCGAATAATTTGTTGCCACCACTTAATATACCCATCGATACTGCCAGCAATACAATAAAAGCCCCTCCCAGTAGAATACCCAAAAAAGACGACAATTGTAAAGCGATGAGGTATCTTATAAAAAGAGGCGAAGCCAAGGCGAGGGCCAGTAATAAGCCTGAAATAATCTGCGCAGTTAATAATCTGGTCAGGGGTTTGTATGAAGAATAAGTGAAATAGTGTATCCGGTTTGTTTTCTCCTTTGTTGCCAAGTCTGACCATCGCCCCACTTGTAGGAACCATAATACAGGCAATATGATCTGACCGGCGACTGCCAGGGGCGCAAAAATAAGAGCGACCATTGCGCCCAAATTTATCAGCCAAAGCCAACGGGGACCTTTTCGAATCAGCATTTTCAATTCAGTGCTGACAAATGGCATAATCCCATAATCCGGAGTTATGGGAGACAATTCTGAAACTTTAATTTCATGCAATATTTTGCCTTTGGAAATAATATCTGAAGGCTCCATTTTACTACCTGATTTAAACGTTTGTTTTAAATCAAAACGATGAAAGAATCGCGAAGAAATGAATATCAACATCCATCCAAAACATATCCATGCCACCCTGCCCAGGATGATTGATATATTCCAATGAATTCCTTCAAATATGAAAGAACCAATAGCTTTTTTCCCACCGAAAATGAATCCCATCGAAACGTCAGTTCCTGTATACTGGTTATTTTTATGTATTATTTCCTGCATACTCATCGTGACAGTTTTAACGCCGAAGAGATCAAATAGCGGACGCGTGGTTGATTGCTGCGAACCCAGAATGCAGAAAAAAATGAAAAAACCAAGATTCATCCATACCGGATACCGGAATAAAAACACTTCCGCCGCGACAGATAATGTTGAAATAAAGAATATGGCAGGTACCGCAATCAGGAGATAAGGTAAAATAAATTGCATCATGCTCAGGGGGTATCCTGCCGAACGAATAAAAAATAATGTGATACCCATTAAGAAGACAATTCCTGTAATACTAAGCAGCACCAGGAAATTGCTCCAGGCTTTGGATGACAGGTAACTGAAATTGCTAATGGACGTCGTTGCAATGATCATTCCGACACCGGTTTGAATATCTTTTTTAATATTGCTGTTAATCAGATAAAAACCAATCAAACAAAGAAACACACTCGTCATCATTGCTGTTACATAACCTATCCAGGCAGCATTTTGTACCCCAATATAATTCCCGATTCTGAGGGTGGTATAATTTGCATCCGGCGCAGGAACAAAAGAATAAGCAGCGAATAAGCTGATCGCAAGCGTAATTAGAAAAGCATAACTCCTTGTACGTTGCCAATAATCGGAAATGACAATTTTAAATAACTGACGCATGCGTAATTAATTCCTGTTTTTCGTAAGGTGCATATAGGCGTCCTCCAGGGATGGAACGACCGCTTTTGACCCGGTCACCGGGTCATTACTGATATACCTTACCCACACATCATCTTTTTGTCTGTTCGTATTTACAACCAAATGTTTTGCTTTGAATTCAGTCAGGGAAGAATTTTCAAGAAGGGTTTCAAACACTTTTTCTTCAACCTGACCAATTACTTCAGCCAGTGTTCCCTTGGTTATTAACGTTCCGTTATTCATAATAACCACTTCATCGGCAATGGTCTCAATGTCAGATACAATATGAGATGACAATATGATGATGGCATTTTGCGCAAGGTCTGACATCAAATTTCTAAACCGCATTCGCTCTTCCGGATCAAGACCTACGGTAGGTTCATCGAAAATCAAAACCTTCGGATCATTAAGCAGTGCCTGTGCAATACCGATTCTTTGTTTCATCCCTCCCGAATAGCTCCCAATTTGAGATTTGGCGGCTTCTATTAAATTTACACCTTCCAACAAAGCTTCTATCCGGCTTCTCAGACCATGACCGCCAACTCCCTTCATAGCGGCAATATATTCCAGGAATTCATACGCATTCAGGTTTTCGTAAACGCCAAAATCCTGTGGTAAATATCCAAGAACTTTACGGATGTAATTGGGGTTTTGTATTATATCTATACCCTCTAATTCAACGGAACCCTGCGTGGGCTGACTAATTGTAGCTACGATTTTCATCAGTGTTGATTTGCCAGCACCATTCGGCCCCAATAAGCCCATTATGCCGTTTTCAGCCGTCAATGAATAATTTTTCAGTCCGAATTTCTCTTTATTATATTTTTTTGAAATATTCTGAATGCTGAGTTTCATGATTGGTTAATTTTCAGGCCAAGGTATAAAATTAGAACATCACCGGATTAGACTATCCAATAACCTTTCAGGTTACATAAGCAATTAGCGAAAAGAATTATTCGGTCCTTCGTAAATTAACGGGAAAAATAAACGATCACATCGAAGGGATTCTTTAAAAACGGGAACTAGAAAACGAGAATAAACACAGTTCCGCACTCTGTACCCGTTCGCGATATGATGTTGCATCCAATTGCTTTCGCAAGATCCCTGATAATATGCAAACCGAGCCCGTGTTTTGAATCTGTTATGGCTGTTTCACTGTATAAGGCTTTCAACTGTTCGACACTAGCGCCCGGACCATTATCGGTTATTGAAAGCTGTACCTTTTTTCCCTCCTGCCAGGCCTTCCAGTTTATTTGAGCATCAGGTGTTTTGCGTAATGCATTGACCGCGTTTGCTGTCAGATTCTGAGCGATGGTTTGAAGGAAGTTCTCATCAGTCCGGATAACCAGTTCTTCAGTTCCTGAAAAAGTAAAACTGACTGATTCTTCATCTGCGAAAAACCTTTCGAGATAAGAAAATACATTGATTACAGGCACATCTGAAAAAATGGGTTTGAAATATTCCATCTGTCCCTTGCTCCACAAGAGCATCGTCTCCATATTTTGCAGCAGGGATTTTGCGGAAGTCGTTATCCTTTCTTCACCATCCGTAACCTCTTGTTCATTCAAAAGTCCCCGTTTTAATTTTTGCAACCGGAGAAAATTGATCAGGCTGGCAACCGGGCTTCTCAGGTCATGACTCAGAATGCCAAAAAACTTCGCCTTAATTTTATTGGCCTCGTCTAACTCATTGTTCAGTTTCTGCAAGGCAGCATTCGTTTTTTTCCTGGAGATGTTCTGACGCAATACCAGCGCCCCGACCACCGCCAGGAAAGCGATACAGCTGATCAGTAACCACAATTTCCTGTGCTGGTTACTGATTTGCAGTTTACCGTTTTCAATCTCAGTGTTCTTCACCTCCAATGCCTGTCGGCTTTCGAGAGCGGCTATTTCGTTCTTATTTTCCTGTGAAAAAATGGAATCGGTTATATCATAGTATTTTCGGATATTGTAATAAGCGTTTTTAAAATCCCCCTTTTGTTCCTGTAATTCGGCCAGTACACCAGTGAAATAGGAGGAATTTTCCAAATCGTTATTTTCCTGACTCATCCGGATGGCTTCCTTTAAATACTTCCCGGCGAATACCAGCAATTTATTCCTGTCAGCCGGGATAAGCGCTGATGGTTTTATATTTTGTATCTGGTTATATCTTACGATATCCAGGTAAGCCACTCCAATATTACCGGTATTTATTTCCGGCAATACGTTACCCGGAGGTTCCAGATCCCATATCTTCTTAGCCTGGAGTGCCAGTTCAATCTTGTGCTGGTAATCTGAATTGCATAAAATAGACTGGTTTGAATAAATGGATGCTTCATTTTTTTTATCCCCTTCCTTTTTGAACTCCGGTAATGCATCGTTATAATACCTTGTTGCCTTTGCGGAATCACCAAGTTGCAGGTAATTGTCACCGATCAGTTTCATTATTAAAGCCTTTTCCTCCAGATTATTTTTCCTTTCGTAAATGGAAAAAGCCTTCGAGCAGGATGCCAATGCCTTTAGATAATCATGTTGCTCAAAATATACAATACTCATATTCTTATATGTCGCAGCAGTCAGGTCTTCATTGTTTAATCGTTCTGCTATAGCAAGGGATTCGGAAAAAGACTGCATGGCATGTGTATAGTCAGAAGTATTCAGATAAATCCGTCCTAAACTGTTGAGTGCGGCAGCTCTTTGGGGAGACGGGTCCTTTAGTGTCCGGGCAAGGATCGCTTGTAAAGAATCAATCGAAGCCTGTTCTTTTTTTTGCGGGAAAACTTTCCCGGATACCAGCAAGACAAGAATGAGCAGGTAATATCTCATGAAACATCACAGTTTAAAACTGTTTATGATTTCTCGTTAACTGGGGTAATACAACGATGATCCGGAAGAGCAGGCAGAATCACTTCAATATCATCTGCTTTCAGGCAGGTAAATTTCATTAGATAAGGTTTGTAACGGGGCTTAAAAAAACGTGTCTAAATATACTAATTAAACGGTAACAAGAACTTCACTCATTTTCCTCCAATTTGATCTTCATACGGTATTCAGCATGATAAAATATTATCATATCTTCTAAAGTCATCATTAAATAATGCAGTATTTTTAATGACTCGATTGCCTGAACAAAATACGCTATATGAAAAAAGAAATTCTTCAATCTGCCCAGACGCCGGAAACAGAAAATGAATTGCTCCCGGGGATACCGGAGGGAAATACGTCAATCAACCGTCGGAAATTCGTTGAAGTCGTAGCCACTTCGGCATTGACTTTCACGATCGTTCCCAGACATGTTCTCGGAAGAAAAAAATTTATTGCTCCCAGCGATAAAATAACTCTGGCCTATATCGGTGTAGGCACCCAGGGCATAAGGGAATTATTGCCACTTCTTCCTAATACGCAATTCCGGGTTATAGCCGTTTGCGATCCCAATAAAGAAGCCATCGGATATAAAGACTGGGGGAAGGAATGGTTGAAGAATGAAATCCGTAAAACGATTCAAAAGCAGGATTGGGAACCCGGTGGTGATAATACCATTCCTGGCGGAAGGGAAAACGGAAAATCTATCGTTGATACTTTCTATGCGAATGTTCACCCCGAGCTGAAGTTCAAGGGTTGTAATGCCTATGCCGATGTTCGGGAGCTTCTGGAAAAAGAAAAAGATCTGGATGCAGTAAAGATCATGACGCCTGATCACCTTCATGGTATACTCTCTATAGCCGCCATAAAAAAAGGGAAGCATGTTATGGTTCATAAACCCCTCTCCAACCGGCTGCTCGAAGGCAAGAGAGTAATAGCTGCGGCGCGCGGCAGCCATGTGATAACCCATCTGATTCCCTGGGACGCGAATGGATCGATGGAAACCGTGATGGCATGGATAAATGCTGGTAATATCGGGACATTATCAGAGGTCCACAATTGGACCAACCGTCCCGTATGGCCCCAGTACCCTACACTACCAGTCGATACTCCGCCGGTTCCAAATGGACTGGACTGGGATCTATGGCTGGGTCCCGAAGCGGATCGCCCATATTCTCCCAATTATACCAATATGGTTTTCCGGGGTTGGTACGATTTCGGGGGAGGTTCGATGGCTGATATGGGACATTACAGTCTGTGGACAGTTTTTAACGCTTTGAAATTGCAGAATCCCACTATAATAGAACCTAACCTGAGTCATGTTTGTGGAATGAATGATGTGGTTCCGTTTCAAATAAATAATAATTTTTCATTTCCGATGGCAAGCTCCGTACGATTTAAGTATCCTGCAAACGGAACCAGACCCGCAGTAGATCTTTGCTGGTACGACGGTGGCATGCGACCGCCAGTACCTGTTGAACTGCTGGAGGAAAACAAAGAATTGCCTGCTGAGGGGATGATGTTCGTTGGTGATAAAGGCAAAATACTCACCGGATTTAATCTTCAGAATCCCCAGATTATTTCAGCTAAAAAACAGGATGATCAGAACAAAGTCACAACAGATACACGCAACCAGGTTGAAAGAACTACAGCGGCATTGTCTTTATTTATTGATGCCTGTAAAACAGGGAAACAATATCCCGGCAATTTTTCAGAAGCAGAATATATCACGGAAGCCATTAATTTATACGCAGTGGCCCTGAGAACCGGTCACTTATTAAAATATGATTCGGCGAATCTGAAGATTACAAATATCCCGGACGCCAATAAATATCTTGACAGGGAATACAGGGCAGGATGGAATCCGGCATCTTTCTGACAACTATTGAAGTATTAAATATCATATCATGAAAAAAATGAACAGAAGGGATTTCATTGGCAGCAGTTCCATGGGATTGACTGCTGCACTCGTATTTTCACAAATTCCCCTATCGTTGTCTGCCAGGGAAGTTTCCAAACTGATTAATCAGCCCATTGGATTTCAGACTTATCCCATCCGGGACCTGATCGCCAGCGATTTCCCTGGAACGCTTAAAATGATGGCCGGTCAGGGATACCAGCTGGTTGAAATGTGTTCCCCTCAGGGTTATGTAAGCAGCGGATTTGGTCCGCTGACAAATATTAAACCAACCGAAATGCGGACCATTATTTCGGATGCCGGGCTTACCTGTCCCAGTTGTCATTTTACTTTCCCGGAACTTACGGACAAGCTGGATGAACGCATTGAATTTGCAAACCAGTTGGGACTTACGCAAATGATATGTTCAACTTTCTGGCTTCCGAAAACTGCGGGACTGAATGATTATTATGAAGCCGCAGACAAACTGAATAAATCTGCAGAAAAAATAAAAAAAGCGGGTATGCAGGCAGGTTTTCATAACCATGAATTCGAATTTGCAAAACTGGACAATCAGCTGATATATGATGCGCTTATGAACCGCTTTGATCCTGGACTGGTCAAAATGCAGTTCCAGACAGAAGTGATCAACCTGGGTTATAAAGCCTCCACTTATTTTAATAAATATCCCGGAAGATTTATTTCAGCTCATTTGTCCGATTGGACAGCCGAAAAAGTACAAGTACCTGTCGGGCAGGGTGTAATTGACTGGAAGGAGTTTTTTATTGCTGCCAAAACAGGTGGCGTGCAGAATTATTTCGTGGAAATGAATATGGATAAATTTAAAGACAGCGCCACGTATATCCATCAACTTTAATGGTGGGCTGTACCAAACTTGTCATAATAGAACTAAAGCGCACCGGCTGCGGATTTTCCGGCTTTCTTGTCATCATTACTGATACCACGCTGATTCTTCTTGATGTCGGAGCTTAGCTTGTCCAATTTGATATTGATGACCGGCGGATTTCAACGGGGGAAAGTTGAAAATGTTTTTATCTAACTTCAGCCAATAAACCAACCCGACGCGATGAGACATTTCATTACTGCACTGTCTGTATTATTTCTCTTTACTCCGGCCATTGCCCAGCAAAACAATATGCCTGCTTTTCATGCGAAGGATCTGAGTGTACATTGGATCGCGGTTCAGAATGACTATCAAAACAAACCCAGGTCGCTGAATGCAATCATTATAACCAATAACAGTTCGATTGAATTCCCTGTAAGGGGCTGGAAAATGTATTTCAATTCTGCGAGACTCATTGCTCCGGTTACAATAAATGGCAATGCGAGGATTGACCTGATGAACGGGGATTTGTTCAGCCTGACTCCAACGGAAAGTTTTCCAGCTTTGAAACCAGGCGCCTCTGTTCGCATCGAATATATCGCAGAAGAGCCGGTAGTGAATATAACTGACGGACCGGAAGGATTCTATCTTGTTTGGGACCTGAAACCTGATCAGGGATTTTCGACGGGTCTTTTTACAATTGATCCTTTTAAACCTTTCTACAAGGGTTTGGTAACACCTGAAATTATTTACGATCAGAATAAAATGATCGGGGACATACCGATGGAACAGCTAACCAAAATATTTCCAACCCCGGTAAGTTATCTGGAAAACCCTGGCTTTTTTACCCTGACAGCGGACCTGCGTTTGAATTCAGATGAACGGTTCGTACAGGAAAAAGCAGGTTTATTGAAAACGCTGGAAAGCCTGCTTGGAAAAAAGATTGTTGCGGCAACATCCGGAAATACGATCAGTCTGGAGTACAAAGAAGGATTGCCGGAAGAAGGGTATGAACTGGAGGTGAAATCTGCTGCCATTATTATCCGGGCTTCCCGTTCCGCGGGTATGTTTTATGGAATTCAGTCTTTAAAAACTTTACTCTCGCCGGATGCTTGGAGTAAACCTCAAAAATCAATTCAGATACAGGCTGTTCTCATAAAAGATGAACCCCGTTTTGGTTATCGTGCATTTATGCTGGATGTGGGCCGCAATTTCCAGTCAAAAAAAGAGATATTGAAACTGTTGGATCTGATGGCTCTTTATAAATTGAACCTTTTTCATTTCCATCTAACTGAAGATGAAGGATGGCGATTGGAAATATCCTCCCTGCCTGAGCTAACAGCGGTTGGTGCGCAACGTGGGCACACGCTGGACAGCAAACAATTCTTGCCTCCTTCTCATGGTTCCGGACCGGATACGGGTAATATCCCCGGCAGTGGATTTTATAGCAGGAAGGACCTTATTGAAATCCTGCGGTATGCCAACGACCGGCATATTTTGGTACTGCCGGAAATTGAGACACCGGGACATGCAAGGGCAGCCATTAAATCGATGAATGCACGGTATGAACGACTCATGAAAGAAGGGAAAAAAGAAGAGGCGGAGCGTTTTCTGCTCTATGACCCGAATGATCATTCGAAATATCTTACGAACCAGTATTGGAATGATAATATCATGGATCCTTCGCTGCCCTCCACGTATAATTTTATCGAAGCAGTAATCAATGAAATCGTGGCAATCTATAAAGAAGCCGTTGTTCCATTAAAGAGTATACACTTTGGCGGTGATGAAGTGCCTGAACATGTATGGGAAAAATCTCCGGCCTATTTGACTTTAAAAGCCAGTCATCCCGAAATCAAAAACAGCAGCGATCTCTGGTATTATTTCTATGGCCGGGTCAATCAACTGGTTAAAGCCAGGGGACTGACCCTCTCCGGATGGGAGGAGATGGGATTGCGCAAAACCACACTGGACGGAAGTTCTACGTATCTGCCCAACCCGGATTTTATGCCCGAACATCTGCAGACGGAAGTCTGGAACAATACACTCGGAGGAGGAAATGAAGATCTGGCTTACAAACTCGCTAATGCAGGATATAAGGTGGTGCTTACCTGTGTTACCAATCTTTATTTCGATATGGCCCATTATAAGTCATTCGATGAGCCCGGATACTATTGGGGTGCCTTCACTGATATCGATAAACCGTTTCTGTTCATTCCCTATGATTATTTTAAAAATTCAACGGTTGACAGGGAGGGGCTGCCCCTCAACAGGAATATTTTTATCGGAAAACAAAGATTGACGGATTATGGCAAAAGCAATATCGTGGGTTTACAAAGCGCAGTTTGGGGAGAAAATATCAAGACACCCGAGCGGCTGGAATACATGCTGCTTCCCAATCTGCTGGGGTTTGCTGAACGAGCATGGGCCCGTGATCCCGAATGGGCAACCATCACTGACACAGCCAGGAGCAAATTACTATATGCAGAAGCATGGTCTTCTTTTTTAAATGTCATCGGTAAAAGGGAGTTACCCATGTTGGATTATTATAACGGAGGCTATAATTACAGGGTGCCGAAACCCGGGCTTGTTTTGAAAGACGGCCAATATTTTACCAACCTCCAGTTTCCGGGTATGCTTACCCGTTATACTTCGGACGGCAGTGATCCCGATTCAAAAAGCATGATTTATAAAGTTCCTGTATCCGATACGGGGAAGGGGCTAAAATTCAGGGCTTTCGACAGCAGGGGAAGAGGTGGAAATATTGCTTTTACAACACCATAAAATACCCGTTTCTACAGACAGCTATAAGCTCCATCAACAATTACGTCGCTGCCGGTTGTATATCCGGAGGCGTTACTGGCCAGATACAAAACCGCAGGCATTAATTCTTCCGGATCTCCCATTCGGTGCAATGGAATTAATGGCATCCAGGCATCCTTTAGTTCCTGGGGAGTATCAACGGACATAGGCGTAGCGATATAACCAGGACTCAGGCTGTTGACCCGGATATGATATTCCGCCCATTCAATAGCCAGCGATCTGGTCAGGTGAATTACGCCTGCTTTGGAAGCATTGTAGGATGCCTGCCATTGAGGTATATTCACAATATTTCCTGACATGGAAGCCATGTTGATAATACTTCCGCGTATTCCATTTTCGATCATCCGTTTTCCGGTTGCCCGTGCAATAATATATACTCCGGTGAGGTTAACATTGATTATTTCATTCCATTCAGCAAGGCTTGCGGTCAGAGTATCTTTATGAATGCAAGCTCCCGCGTTGCTGAACACGATATCTATTGAGCCAGACCGGTTCATTACTTCCTGAACAGAAGCTTCCACCCCTGTTTCGTCTGTTACATCCACTAAAATGCTATAGGCTTTTCCACCTTCCTTCTTGATTGTATTTACAGTTTCCTTCGCTTCTGTCCGGCTAAAAATAGCTACCTCAGCCCCCGCTTTTGCCAGTCCTATTGCCACAACCTGTCCAATACCCCGGCTGCCACCCGTTACGATCGCCACTTTCCCCTTCAGTCCAAATAATTGTTCCAAATACATATAATGAGTTTTATTTTTTACCGGTGGCAGCCCAGAAAATACCAGCATATAAAAAATTCAAAAATGCCGGATCAGTAAAACTGGCGGGCATATGACCAAGCGCAGTATAGAATGATCGTCCACTATCATAATTATGATACCAGGCCACTGGGTGCAGTTTGCCCATTCCTGCTCCTTTTTTATCCGCCCACTGAACATTCGGATTGTAAGTGGTTTCGTCAACCGCCATTATATAATTCAATCCGGATATTTTCTCCTCGCCGAATTCATACCATTCGTCCGTCCATAATTTATTACCGGTATATCCCTGAAGGCCAGGAAATGTAGGGTCAATAATATTTATTCGGGCTGTTTGAATAACAGGATGAATATGAAACATTCTTCCCACCAGTTTGGTATACCAGTCCCAATCGTACTCTGTATCGGATGCGCTGTGAATTCCAACAAAGCCTTTGCCCGATTCAATAAAACGCTCCATGACTTTCTGCGCTGCAGAATCAAAAATATCGCCCGTCGTGTTCAGGAAAATTACCACCTGGAACTGAGCCAGGAATTTATCGGTAAATCCTTTGGGATCCTCAAACAATACGGCATCGAAAAAATTTCTTCTGCCCAAATCCTGAATGGCCAGTACACCTGAATGCAGAGATTCATGGTGCCAGCCCCTGGTTGTCGTTACAATGAGTGCCTTGAACTGTTTTTGCTGGGCCCTGGCTAATTGGAAGAATAATGTTTGTAAAACTAAGAAGGCAAAAATAAGTTTTGCTGTTTTCATTTCATATGTTTTGTGCAATAAAAAATCGTTTACCCTAAAACTAATTAACTTACAGGTAGTAGAGAATTTAATTAATAACCCATTTTACCAGAAATCCAGCCCGTTTTTGCGACCGCTTCCAGAAAGCGAGTATAAATTGGGAAGAAATTCAATGTTGTTAAGTTACCAATTTCCGCGCTTATTAATCCCCGGGGAACTCTCTGATTCGGACATGACGTAGTTGTGATGTATATCAGGGCACCAAATCCATATTGAGCCATCTAAAATTGCAATTAACTGCTAATTTTTCTTACATTCGAAAATGAGTTCAAAGCATCTCAAAATCCTCCTATGCGATGACGATTCTGACGATTGCTACTTTTTTAGCGAAGCATTGGATACATTACCTAACTCCACGCAACTTACTACCGTGCATAATGGAGAACAACTCATGCAACTTCTCACAAAAGAAACAAACGAACTTCCGGACGTCCTTTTCCTCGACCTCAATATGCCCCGGAAAAACGGATTCGAATGTCTGTTAGAATTAAAGCTTAACGAAACCCTGAAACAACTTCCAGTAATCATATTTTCTACTTCATTTGAACAGGAAGTGGTGAACCAGCTTCACAAAAACGGTGCGCAATATTATATCCGCAAGCCCACTGAATTTTCACAACTTCAAAAACTGATACAACTGGCGCTTAATCTTATGGAGCAGGAAAATATTTCCCAGCCGACAAGAGAAAATTTTGTGCTTACTATGGAAAACAATAGGGAGAATTAAAATAATTTATTAAGGCAGAATATGGTCAAAATTAAAAAATCGGATGAGTTAGCGATAGCCACTAACAAACTTGTCCTTCAAAACGAAGAGAAAGAAAAACGGGCAGCGGAATTAATCATTGCAAACAAAGAACTTGCTTTTCAAAATGAAGAAAAGGAAAAACGGGCGGCTGAATTAATCATTGCAAACAAAGAACTTTTATTTCAAAACGAAGAAAAAGAAAAACGGGCGGCTGAATTAATCATTGCAAACAAAGAACTTTTATTTCAAAACGAAGAAAAAGAAAAACGGGCAGCGGAGTTAATCATTGCAAACAAAGAACTTGCTTTTCAAAATGAAGAGAAGGAAAAACGGGCAGGAGAATTGATCATTGCAAACAAAGAACTCCTGGCATTCAATTATGTATCAAGCCATGATTTGCAGGAGCCGCTGCGAAAAATCCAAACCTTTGTTACCATCATACTCGATAAAGAAAATCAGAATTTATCCGACAACGGAAAATATAATTTCCAGCGAATTCAGCAGGCCGCCGGAAGAATGCAGCAACTCATCGAAGATTTGCTCGCCTTCTCCCGTATAAGCACCTCCGAACATAAGTTTGAAAAGACCGACCTCAATATAATTATAGATGAAGTAAAAACCGAATTAAAAGATACCATTGAGGAAAAAAATGCTGTCATTGAAGCCACCGAACTCTGCACCGCCAACATAATCTTTTTTCAGTTTCGTCAGCTCATGTATAACATGATAAGCAATGCGCTCAAATTTTCAAATCCCGGTGTATCGCCTCACATCATCATTCAGAGTAAAATAGTAAAAGGCGATAAATTAAATAACAGTAAGCTTTCACCTGAAAAAAATTATTGCCATATTATGGTTAAAGACAATGGTATCGGCTTCGAACCACACTTCAGCCAACGAATATTTGAAGTATTCCAAAAACTTCATGGCAAAGAAGAATATGCAGGTACGGGAATCGGTCTTGCCATCGTAAAAAAAATAGTGGATAATCATAACGGCATCATCTCTGCTACAAGCGAATTAAAGAACGGAGCAGTATTTGATATTTATATTCCTGTCAACTAAAATAGATCTATTGTACAGAATTTTAAATCTGAAAAGAAGAAATTTCATTCAGCTTTCCACATTAGCTGCAGGGACCGCATTGATTACTGGTTTTAAATCTGGTCAGTCAGCAGCTGCAAATGAAACAACAGAAATAACGGGTAGCATGACCGGTGATATCAAACCCATCTCGCTGAACGAAAGAAAGGAAAGAGTAGCCAGGGCACAGAGCCTTCTCCTGCAGAATAAAATGGAAGCCCTTATTTTGGAGGGCGGAACGTCGATGGAATATTTTACGGGTATTTCCTGGTGGCTCAGCGAGCGCACCCAGGTAGCCATTATCCCTGCAAGAGGAGATATAAAATATATATGCCCCGGATTCGAAGAAGACCGTTTTAAGGAACTGATCAGCATTGGCAATCAGGTCTATGTTTGGCAGGAAGATGAAAGCCCCTTCGTGCAAATTGTGCGTTCACTGAACGACTCGGGAATCAACTCCGGCAAAATCGGTATCGATGAGGAACTTCGTTTTTTTATTTCCGATGGAATAAAAAAACAAGCACCCCAAACGGAATATGTAAGTGGCGATCCCGTTACCGCCCCCTGCCGGATGATCAAATCCGCAGCCGAACTGGCCCTGATGCAAAAAGCCAGCGATATAACAGTTGCTGCGATGAAAACAGGAATCAGTTATCTGAAAGAGGGAATATCCCCGGCTGAAATTTCAGCGATCATTAATAAGGTTCACCTACAAATGGGGGCCACACCGGATTTTGCGCTCATTCTTTTCGGAGAGGCTTCTGCCCTGCCTCATGGAAGCATCAAACCACAATATTTAAAAAAGGGAGATATCGTTTTGATGGATTGCGGATGCAAGGTGGATGGATATTGTTCTGATATCACCAGAACCATCGTATTTGGAGGCGAACCCACAAAACATCAACTGGATATCTGGAACCTCGAACATAAGGCACAAGCAGCCGGTTTTAACGCCGCCCAAATCGGCAAACCCTGTGAACAGGTGGATGCCGCCGCCCGCAAAGTAATAACAGACGCGGGCTTTGGCCCTGGATATCAGCTTCCCGGATTACCACATCGCACGGGTCATGGCATTGGAATGGACGGACATGAATGGGGCAATATGGTAAAAGGAAATCAACAGATTTTGCAGACGGGCATGTGCTTTAGCATTGAACCTACGATTTCTATTCCAGGACAATTCGGTGTTCGCCTGGAAGACTGCGTTTACATGACAGAACAAGGTCCGAAATGGTTTTCTCAACCCGCTGTTTCAATTCAGAAACCATTTGTATAGATTTTATTTATTTGCGCCAGCCTGGTAAATAATTTTTCCTTTCACCATGGTGGTATGGATGGAAATATTTTCATCAAAGATCACGATATCCGCATCCTTACCTGCAGTCAGAGAGCCTTTCCGGTCGCCAATATTCATAATTGCAGCAGGCGTTTGCGTGATCATCCGGATCGCATCAGACAATGAAACGCCGGCCATGTGGATCATTGTCCTGACCAAACGATCAGCGGTCGCTACACTTCCGGCAAATGAAGTTCTGTCGGGCAATTTCGATACGCCATCTTCAACGATCACTTTGATACCCGTTTGAAGATTGCCGATGATACTTTCTCCTGGCGGCATCCCTGCTGCGCGCATAGCGTCAGTGATGAGAGCAATTTTGTGCGGCCCTTTTATTTTATAAATCAATTTCAGCAATGGAGCCGGCAGGTGCACGCCGTCTGCAATGATCTCTACATCCATATCATCAATGATAAATGCGCTTTCAATGACACCCGCATAGCGAAATGCATTTCTGCGGGTTACGCCCGACATGCCTGAATATAAATGTGTGGCCAGCGTGTACCCATTTTCAAAAGCCTCTATCACTTCTTCATAAACAGCGTCAGTATGCGCCAGTGATGCGAGGATTCCCTTGGACTTCAAAAACCTGGCAAAGGGAATCGCACCTTTCAGTTCCGGAGCAGCACTCCAGCGTTTGATGGAATTGGATCGGGACGCGATATATTCATATTCTGCGGGATCCGGATCGCGGATCCATCTTGGATCCTGTGCACCCCGCTGGCTCATGGCAAAATAGGGTCCTTCCAAATGTATACCCATGAACTGGGCTCCGGATTCATTCAGGGGGAATGCCTCATCATAGGTTTCGAGCGTTTTGACAATATCTCCGGTAGATCCGGTTAATGTTGTCGGAAATAAAGCCGTTGTTCCATACCTCGCATGTATTTTAGCAATTTCAAGAAAGGCTGCCACCGTATTATCCATGAAATCATGACCACCACCGCCGTGAACATGAATGTCGATAAAGCCCGGGGAAATATATTTTCCTTGGGCATCCAGACTGACCACTTCGGGAATGTCAATATCCTGATCCGACACTGCAGTAATAATACCTTCCTGAATCAGCACCGTACCGTTTGGAATGATTCCGTTAGGCGTAATTAACCGGCCGTTGTGTATTTTGATCTGAGATTTTTTTTTGTTCATCCTTTCCTGATTATAACCAGCGCTCAAATGTATTTTTTCCAAGCAAAGCCGCAGAAAATTTATCAAGAAAACAAATGCAATCCGGATGTGTCTGAAGAATACTGGCAGGAAATAAATTGGACACTTCGTTTTCAAAACATTCCTGTATGGCATGAGCCTTTCTGCTTTCAGGGACAGAACACAGAATCTGTCCGGATTTCATTATCTGATGAATCGACATGGTAATGGCCTGCAAAGGAACATCATCGATTGTTTTGAACCAACCCTCACCCAATTGTTGTTTCCTGCATTTTTCTTCAAGTTCTGCAATGATAAAAGGCTTTTTCGTTTCGAAATCAGCGGGTGGATCGTTAAACCCCAGGTGACTGTTTTCCCCAATACCAACAAGGGCAAGGTCTACAGGATTTTTTTTAATTATTTCTCCCAGTCGAAGGCATTCCTCTATCGGATCTTCTTCACCGTTTATCAAATATATTTCCCTGAGGCGGCCTATTTTCTGAATAAACCTTTCTTTCAGATATCTTCTGAAACTCGCGGGGGAGGATTCGGGCAATCCAATATATTCGTCCAGGTGAAACATCGTGACTTTATCCCAGTCCACATCCTCCTTCGTAAGCTGGCTTAAGGTCTCAAACTGACTGGTTCCTGTAGCCAGAATAATATTGGCCCCGCCTTTTTCTTCAATGATCCGCCTGATCATTTGGGCTGCAGCGTGACCGGCCGCTTTACCCAACTCAAAAGGGTCATCTTTTACAATAATTTTCAATAACTTGATTTTTCAGGTTTCAAATAACAGGACTGATAATACTATTAAATTTAGATACATAAATGTTTTAAAAATGAATTCAGTTGAATTAAAGAACCTGCAGGCCCCGCTGAAAGAAAAATACAAAGCAGAACCCGAGTCAGCAATGATTACGTTAAGGGCCTCAGGGAAAATCGGAGAGGGAATTTCCTGTTCCATTGAAACAGGCCGTGCTGTAATCGAGGCCGGGCTGCACCCTGCCACAGGTGGAACCGGGCTCCTTGCCTGTTCGGGAGATCTGTTGCTGGAAGCATTGGTAGCCTGTGCCGGAGTCACTTTACGTGCCGTTGCAACGGCGATCGGTATTGAAATAAAAGATGGTACCGTAAAAGCAGAAGGCGATTTGGACTTCAGGGGAACACTGGGAGTATCAAAAGAAGCACCCGTTGGATTCAGAACAATCCGGTTAGAATTTAACCTCGATACGAACGCAACAACGGAGCAAATGGAGAGTTTATCAAAACTAACAGAAAGATATTGTGTGGTGTATCAAACGCTGACTAAGGGAGTCCCGGTTGAAACTCATTACCATTTATCCTGATTATCAAAGCCCTGGTTCATGGTAATCATACCAACACCAGGGCTTTATTTAATTCTTGTAAATTACCTTCCTAATTTGCAGTAGCAGGACTGATCACTGTGGATACTTCATAAATAGCATTTGCCGGAAATCCACCCCTTTTTGCATGTTCTTTAATCAATTCCATGTTTTCTGCTCTGTAAACACAAAATATTTTATCTTCTGTCACATAGCTATGTAACCATTCAATCTTCGGGCCCATTTCCTTGAGCACTGTACAGGATGTTTGTGAAATGCTTTTTAATTTTTCAGCACTGAACTTACCTGCCCCGGGTATGTCCCTTTCAATTACATAAGTTTTCATTTCTGTTTTCATTTCTCTGTTAATTTTTTCATGGCCTGGTACAACAGCACTTTGTGCCAAAATTGCAAAACCGGCAAGGAGAATACTTACAATCAGAAGATTTAAATTCTTTGTGACCTTTTTCATAAAAAATAATTTTGATTTTTAGTAATAACTAAAGATAATAGAGACGATTACACCCTACTATAACAAATCATTCAAAGGCTGGTAAATTTGAACCATCCGGGTGGGACAGGCTACTGCAGTGAATTCTGATAGATCGCCGGGAGAAGGCCGAATTTCTTTTTAAAACATTTGGTAAAATAAGAGGGGCTGGTAAAGCCGGCTTCAAAAGCGATCTCTGATATATTGCCGGCGCTTTTCCTTAATAGTTTCAGGGCCTCTTTCAACCTGTATTCCTTGATAAAAGTATTTGGGGACTCCCCGGTGAGTAAGATCATTTTACGATATAATTGGGATTTACTATAACCCAGCGGCTTGCTAAAATCATCCACTTTCAGATCCGTGCTGTTCCAGGCTGCATCTAAATAATCCATTAAAAGGGTAATAAATTTCTCGTCCGATTGGGTTACGGATATGATGCCCTTCCCCTTCAGGAAAGTATTCGCATTTTCGCTTTTATACAGATCCTTCACTTCGGCGGAAACGATCATTTCACCCTTAACTATTTCGCACATTCTCTCAGCCAATTTAATGGCATCCTCAAAAATTAACTGCTTTTGAGTTACCGGAACACCGGCACTCAGCCCAATTTTCAAAGTTATTTTTTCTTTTATCTTCTGTTTACCGAATTCCTTACTTAATAACTGGATATCAAATGCTGCTTGGCCTGCGTCCGTTACCGATTTAAAAGAAACCAGGTAATAATAATCCGTCTGTTTAACAGAATTTCCTTTGTAAGTTTTGATTATTTTCCGAATAGACTGGTTGAATTTCCTAAACGAAGATTTAAACTGGGGAGAATCGTTTTTAAAAAGAGCCGACCGGTTTACTGAAATAACCATGATGGTCCTGAAAGCAGGATCATTAATAATATTAAGTCCGGTGTTCCGGGCTCTTATAGGATCTTCGATCCTGCCTAAAAAAGATTCAACAATACTGGATTCAACTTCAATAATACTATGTGGAACGTCGCCATGTGCCTGGTCATGCATTTCTACAATCGCCTTCTTGTCAGGTGCTTCAATTAAACAGAATGCCGTTTTCCTTTTGTCATCAAACCAATAGGTTAGTCCCCTGCAACCAAAATGACCTTGTATTTTTAAATCTTTCTGATGCAGATGAGCGATGTTCTCCGCCGTAACAGTTTCCGAGACATCGTGCCGGTCCATAAAAATTGGCATATCACAAATTTTAATATATTACGGATGCGGTCTTTGAGAGTTTCATTCAGTAAAGCGAATATTTGAACACATCGGATGACATCTGACAGAAGCAAATAAAGATATTGCCTTATTTCGAAAATAAATCACCAAATCATTGGGTTCTCGGATTTGTTTCAATGATCGGAAGAGGTTTTTCAGGATCTATGGCCAGCCAGAGCAGGCATCCGCTAAACAATACGATCGCCAGCAGGTAAAGAGGGTAATCGAAATGATGTGTTACCTGGACAATCTTTCCAAAGATCAGGGCCAGAGAAAATGCGCCCATCTGTCCGAAAAAATTCATCGCACCGGTAACGGTTCCTGCGTTGTTCCTGCCGATATCGGCGCAAACAGCATAAGAAACCATCACGCCAAATGAAAATGAAAAATTGGCTCCGATCAGGCAAACAGCGGTAATGGTATTGTTTTGAGAAATGCCGGCTATTAATAACAATAATCCGCAGGCCCCAAGGCCCAGCATGCCGGTTAGCCTCCTGGCTTTTTTTAGTCCTATGCGTTTTAAAAACCGGTCACCCGCTGCACCTCCCGCGAGAAAACCACTAACGCCCACTATAAACAGAATGGAGGTGATTTTCTTCATTGAATTTTCTGAAAAACCCCGACCCTCCTGCAGGTAAACCGGCATCCAGGCTATAAAAAAATAATTGGCCCACTGGCAGCAGAAATACATCAGCATCAACGGCCATAATGTGCTGTTGCGAAAAATCAGTTTCCATGAAACCAGTTGCTGATTATTTTTATGACGGCATGACGATTCAATCATTTTCTTTTCGGAATCAGGTATTGTTTTCATTTGCGAAGGGAAATCACGGAACCATGAGTAACAAAACCAAACCCAGACAAGACCAAAGGATCCGATTACAAAAAACGGCATCCTCCATCCATAAGCAACAGCAATGGGTACTATGATCAGGGGAGCAAGGGCTGCGCCGAACTGCGAACCGATTCCTACCCAGGATAATGCCTTTCCTGTTTCATGAATTGGGAACCATCGGGATACCACCAGGATACTGTTGGGATATGTGCCCGATTCACCCACGCCAAACAAAAAACGGACAATCAGCAAAGCAAGAAGGCCATTGACCAGACCGGTCAGCGCAGTAAAAAATGACCATAGTAAAACGATCCGGATAAATATTTTTCTTGGTCCGATCCGGTCGCCCAGCATGCCGGAAGGGATTTCAAATACAGCATATGCCAGTGCAAACGCGGCCAGCACCCAACCGAATTGCTCGTTGTTCAGATGCAGGTCTGATTTTATTCTTACGCCCACTATGGAAATACAGATACGATCCAGGTAGGTAAGCGTGGTCAGCGAACAAAGCATTACAAGAACACGAAAACGGTAAGGGATGGAAATCATTTTTTTGCCGGCATCATATGACGAAACATATTCTGTTGGGATTCCTTATACCCGGAAGGTATAATGAATAAAGAAGCAGGCAGTGTTTTTTCCTTTGCGCTGACCAGAGATACACTCATTGTCATTTCCCTGCTTTGCAAATTCATTTTTACCATGGCGCCATCAACACCCGCCTGTTCGAGTGCTCGCATCATTTTAACGGGCACTCTTTGATTGGCAGTCATTTTCTTCAATTCAGCGTAACCGGGCACCTGCGAGCTCGTCCAGACATCGTGTGTTGTAGTGGTTTTGAATCCGGACGTTCCGTATTCAGATACCAGTTTTGCATGTACGCAATGATAGCCGTTCACTGTTTCTTCGCCTATTTTCGTAACCGTATAATTAGCTCCTCCGGCATTTAACAATGAACTGTCAATTACGTTTAGTGAATAGGTATTGTCCGATTCATCCAGTGTAATACTATAACGCGAGCTGCTGATACGCGACAAACTAACCAGCTTATGACCTCCGTTTAAGCCGATCATTCCGGCGAGATTCATTTCAGTTCTGCCTTCACCACTCATCGTAAAGTAAGTCATAGTGGTGTCCTTTACCGTTCCTCTCTGTTTCGAATTTATATCGGTTATAAATTCGTAAACGATTCCCCGCCCACCGCTGGCAGAACGGAAGCTTTTAATGGCATCAGCTGAATCAGCCGCTGAAATACTCTTCCCGGCAATCATGCTGTTCAGGGCCTTCATGGCAAGGGCAGCCGCAGAAGTATCCGACTGTGCGGTTAAGCACTGGGAAAAAAATAAGATCAGAATTCCGGTGATTGTTTTTCTCATAACCAGGTTTTTGCTGAATTTATAGCAAGCTGGTAAACTTTTCAAAATTAATAGAAGGGGGGCAGGGTAAAATCACTCATAAACGATGACGCGTACGGGCTGTTCAGTACCGGCGCCAAATACAGTATCGTGTTGCTTAGGGTGCCTGGCGAAAATGATCCTTTGAATTTCCGGTAGCCAGGTCCTGTTTTGGATGCTGTCAATATTCGATGAATCCCCCCTGCATAAAAGATAAACTTTTCCGTTATCCGCTACCAGTTTCCTGAGGGTGTCCATATTCGGATCGGGGTCTCTTCCGCCTCCGCCAGGCAGGAAAGGCAGCCGGGTTAAGACGAATGGTATTGCAAATGGTTTGGGCGAAGCTAATTTGTCCAGGTAAAATTGGGTATGCATGGATTTGTAAAATGGATAAGCCACGACCGATTCACCCGGTTGGATACGCTCGTTCAGGTATTGAACGGCATCCTGGTAACCGGATCCCTTGATACGCAAAATTCCATAAGTCCTTACCAGCAGAAATACCAGTACCAATAGCCAGATAACCGACTTACGGATATGGCTCCATCCCGTATATCCGACGATCAGGCAGGTCAGAAGTACCGCGCCGGGTAAACACCAGACAAAGAAACGGGTGAGGAAGGCCGGTTTCACTAACCATGAAAATAAAAAAAGAAGGCATGCTGGAACAATAGTCCAAATAATGGCAAGTCTGGATAAGGAATATCCCTCATTCGTAGCATTTTTCCGGTAACCTTTCCTCAGAACAATGAAAAGACAGATTATCAAAACCAAGATGACGAACACTCCACCGAAAAGATCTTTTATTGTATACCAGAAGTATACGAGGTCCGGCTTACTGATCCAATCGATCTGGCTTTTGTTCCGCGGTGGAAAAAGCAATAGGGGAAGCAGACCGACCAACACCAATAAACCCGATAGAAGGAAGGACCAGATATGCAACCGGGTAAGCTTCTTCCAGTAAATGGTCAGTGCATGCACCAACGGTAAGAGTATGCCAAAATAATGAATGTAGATACCTGCAGTGATGGATAATCCATAACAAATGGCCAGTATATATCCTGGTTTACTCATCAAACGGACGAAGATCAATGTGGAAACTGTCGCAGACAGAACCAGAAAAGAATAACTTCTGGATTCGATTGCATAATAGGCAAAAAGAGGATTTGCCACCAGCAATAGCCCACCCACCAGGGCGGAGCTTTTATTTAGCCAGTTACGCCCCAGTTTGAAAAACACGGGAATGGTCAAAACAGCAAATAAAAGAGACAAAGAATGAGTGGCCAATTCACCCTCACCTAAGACTTTCATCCAAAGATGCAGCGCCACATAGTAAAGAGACATATTGTTCTCATAATTCCTGAAAATCCCGAGCATACCGGACCAGGTCCGGGAGGTAGTGATACTGAAAATCTCATCTTCCCAGTACCCGCTGGTGGCAAAGGGAATGGTTACAGCCAGAAGGAGGATGATGGGGATACATATGAGCAGCGCATCACTTTTTTTCTCCAGGTAATCCCATTCAAAAGGGCTGGAATATGTACGGACGAATCCCTTCGTTTTCATGGAAAAAACCTTGATTACCGGAAACTCACTACTTTAAAATTCTCAAATTAAAGTATTTCTGCGATTGTAATCACTCAGTTTTCAGCAGATAGCAATTACCAACCTGAATTGTTTCCGGAATATTAAAAAATTTAAAACGCGAATCTCAACTAAAAAGTATCCAATCAGCTGGCAGACAAAGGGTACTGTTTGGAATTTCTTCCGACGATTTCAGGGATGCAATTCAAAATCAGGGCAGTCACACGGAAATGGCCAATGGGAGCTTGGATCTGCCGTTAATACAATAAGTTCCATTCAATCACCCTCTTATTTCACATTTCTTTCTCATTATTTAAATTAATTTACCGCTTATTTGCAGGTCAACAGGCAACCTGACCGCGCAAAATATCAGTATATTCATATGTTGTATCCGGCGATCAGTTCTTTGAAATGACCGCCGGGTTTTTTCATACAACAGACTAAAAAAAATAATATGAAAAATGGCCTCGTAGCCGTATTCCTGCTCTTTTCAGTACCCATCTTTGCCCAGTTAACCGTTACCGAACAGTTTCAGAAAATCGGAACCGTTCCGCAGGCACAACAATTCATCGATGCCAATCCAACACTCAAACCAACCCTGCTTCATCTTTCATACAAGAAAGATTCGACCCTTATCGACAGACGTCTGCTGAAACAAAATAAGGGCGATATCTTTTCTGTCGGATATGTAACTTATAAAGTGATTGAGGCAACGGAAACCGTTAACTACCGGGCAAGCTATATCTTCCTGGACGCTTCATCCTTGTCTGCGTCCGAAATAGACAGCCTCAAAAAAATTATAGTGCAAAAAGCTACTGCGGGCGCCTCTTTCGAACAGCTCTCCGATCAATATACGATGGATGGCAACACCACGCATGGTGATACCGGTTGGTTTTTCGGGGTGGAAATGATGCCTAAAGAATTCCAGGAAGCTGTAAAGAATCATAAAACCGGCGAGATCTTCTTTGTGGACGTATCGGATAAACAATGGCACTATATCGTCAAAAAGACATATGACGACGATCTCAAGAAGGATATAACCGTACTAAGGGCTAACGGAAGGTAAGCCCGGTACTTTCCTTTTTAGAAATATCCCTGGCAATTTTCTGCGCATCCAGGGCAATCTCCCGGATCTGGCCGGCCGGACTGATCCAATAACCACAAAAATATAG
>Ga0209863_10000012_pt1 | contig 133026 bp, 126 predicted proteins | sample OrgsoiDNA2013046_FD_185796 | JGI IMG/M metagenome (GOLD analysis project Ga0209863, IMG submission 185796) | Permafrost soil microbial communities from the Arctic, to analyse light accelerated degradation of dissolved organic matter (DOM) -... | ecosystem: Environmental > Terrestrial > Soil >...
TTGAAATGTTCAAAAATTTTATTGCACGACAATTTAAAAAACCAAGCGGCTGGTTTGGAAATTTTTCTTCCAGGATAATGATCAGGGGGAACCGGAATAAATACGAGACTATAATAAAAGATATGGACATTCAGCCTAACGATAAATTACTGGAAATAGGTTACGGTCCTGGTATTGGCATTCACATGATTGCTGACTTATGCGAATCATGTACTATTCATGGAATTGATTTTTCAAAGCTCATGTACAAAAAGGCAAGTAATTATAATAAGTCAAATATCGACAAGGGTAAAGTACAATTACAATATGGGGACTACTTAAATTTATCGGCTACAGAAAATCAGTATGACAAAATATTTTGCTTGAATGTCATTTATTTCTGGGATGAATTGAATAAACCATTGGAAATAACAAAAACGCAACTGAAAATAAACGGAGCATTTTATATTTTCATGTTTGATGTAAATGTCCTGATTAAAAAGAAAGCCCCTGACAGTGTATTTAATAAATATTCTATCGATCAGGTGGTTGGATCATTGAAATCGGCAGGTTTTTCAGAAGTAGAACATTATTTCAAACACGGTCACTATATAAAGGCTAAAAAATGAAGGCCCATAGAGTGCTTCAAGCATGAGGCTTGAGGCATGAGGCTTTACAAAACATTCGTTGGGCGGTTTATTTTAATCAGAAAATTATAACAGGGCTATACACTCCACGGAAATCAGAATTCCAGCAGGAAAAGGCATTACCTGCGGGGTACTTCTGGCCGGAGCATTTTTCGGAAAAACTTCGCCATAGACTTTATTTAATATACCGAAGTCATTTCCTGAAACCATAAACACAGTTGTTTTCACAATTTTATCCATACTGCTTCCCAACTCTTCAAGAATAGTTTTTATATTTTGAAAAGACTGTAAAGCTTGTTCCTCAAAACTATCACTCAATTTTCCTGTTGCGGGATTAAAGCCCGGAGTGCCTGAAATAAATATAAATTTATCGGCAATTACGGCCTGAGGAAAAACCTCTGTTGTTCGAGGTACTTTTGGGGTATTGAAATTTTTTCTGTTCTCCATTATTTATTCAATTAGTTTAGAAAGATGATCAAATAAGGCAGCGTTCCGGGAGCCCAAATTGATGTTATGGGGCGTCGCAAACATAAGGTTTTAATGACAAGACTATTCATGCTCAATTCCCTCATTTGTCAAAAAGATCATTATTCCGCTTACCTATTATACAGGGAAAATTTTGGGAAAGTATAAGCATTTCAAAAATGCACCGGAGCCTGTAAAAGGGTAAAATAATTACTGGTTGGGCATCGGCCTGAATCTTCTGACGGGTTTGTGATTCAGGATATTCATGGCATTAACACCGAAATCAAGAGCTCCTGTGTTGTCGGTATTTTCAAGAACAATCACCGTTATGCGTGTATCGAGGTTACGTAAAAGTATTGTTGCAATACCCGGGCTTCCACCATTATAAGAGACGATGGTTCCGGATTCGTGATTCATGTCAATTGCCCAACCGAGTCCTGAATACAAAGGAGCATGAGCCAGTTCGGCGAATTGCCCGTTGAGCAATTTCACAGATGTATACATTTGATTCTGGGTGGCTGCATTGAGTAATTTGTCTTCAAATAGTGCTTCACTAAACAGTAATAAATCTTCAGTAGAACTTACCACGAGACCTGGCCCAGAAATGGTTTGCCATGGTATCGTAAGATCCGTCTTAAGAGAATCAGATGCCTGTAATGGATTTCCCCGACTAACATAGGAAATGGCGCGTAAAGAATCGGAATATTTAATATCCGGCGTCAGTAAGTAGGTATGCAGCATGCCGGCCGGTCTAAATATATTATCGGATAAATATTTTGAAAATGAAAGGTTGGAAATTTTCTCAACCAATTGCGCGAGCAGAGCATAACCGACACTGGAATAGCTCCACCTGGTTCCCGGCTCAGCGATGAGCTTGTCATATTCTTTTAATGCCGGAATAACATCCGAGTTTGTGAGCGGATGACCCTGACTCTTTGCAAAGACTTCACGAAAATCAGGCAGGCCAGATGTATGGGAGAGCAACTGGCGGACGGTGATCACGGAATAAGGAAAGTCCGGTAAGTATTGCACCAGATGATCGTCGAGATTTAATTTACCTTTTTCTACCAACTGCATGATAGCGATGGCTGTGAACACTTTGGAGAGCGATGCAAGTGGAAAACGATTTACATCAGAATTCATTACTTTATTCGATATATCGGCATAACCTGCAGAATTTTTATAAATGACTTTCCCGTGATCGGCTACCAGCACAGTCCCGCTGAAATGCAGGTCCGCATCTCCGGAAATTTCATGGAACAAATCGTTGAGATCCTGAGCGGATATTGATTTCGAAACAAAAAATGAAGTAAGCACAACGAGTAATATTTTCACGCCCTATAGTTTTATAAGCGGCAAAATAATACAAAATATATTAACTACGAAATATTTCGTTTATAGGAGCATGGAGGGAAACTCTTGAAAGACATGGCGTAAAGTTATTGGGAGGCGGACTCGATGAGGCCCCGCAGGCATATAAGGATATCAATGAAGTAATGAATTCAAGCGAAGCTTCAATTCAAATCAATATTGGCGAATGAGTCTGCCTTTTGGATGACTTCTATCAATTGAGGGACATAGGAGTAGGGCTCAATATTGATATAATTTACTTTCAGCTTATCTTCCAAAACCTTTATCTCTATTACGCCGGACATGTTTCCCTCTATTATCACCGGCTCCAGCAATCGCTTTATTGTATTAACTAAAAAAAGAAAATCCGGATCAGTTATTGGTGAATGCTGCTCCAGAATCTCACCGTTTTCAAACTCAAAGGAAGTTTTAAATTTTTCCATAGCTACTAAATTAAATGGAGGAATCTTGTTGCCTGAAAACCGAAGCTAAAGAATTATTTGTACCAAAAAAAAGGTGAAATCACCCTTTAAATATTCAAATATTTATTGTAGTGCTCGCAGTCCGGGATACATAAAAATACATTGGCTGGTAAATTTAACAGCGGAATTAAAAAAGTACTCTTCATTTAGATACCGGCTAAGGGAAAACACTTACGTCTTCATCTTTTCACTTAAAATTTGCTTAAGCAGGTCGGATTATATCGAATAAATTATTAACTTTCTTAACGCAACAACGACCTTTCGCAATATTTGCATTCTATACATGCTGGTCCACGAGCCGATAGACATCCTCTGATATAGTACACGTCTGAAATTATTCTGCTACACGCAATTTTTTAATACATCTAAATTAAAAAAAAATGGCAACAAAGAATAAGAAAGCCAGCAAAACCATATTGCCGGTAAAAAGTTGTTCGATTAAATTACTTCCCCAGGAACAATGGATTAAAGCAGCTGCCACGGCGGTCCAGGTGAACCGCGCAAATGCGCCGGCTATCCAGCAATTAAAACAGATGGCACCCGGTACTGTAATCCCACCAGAACACATCGCGGCACTGACCACCAAATACTGGAAAGCCGGGAAAGTGCGACTGACCGTTGGCTTCCTGGATAGTCCACCAACCGCACTTCGCAAACGTATTCTCTCGCACATGAATGCCTGGGGAAAATATGGCGATATCAAATTCGTTCTATCGAATGTGAATCCACAGGTCAGGATTGCCCGCGTGGCAGGCGATGGATATTGGTCTTACCTGGGCGTTGATATTTTAAGCATCAAGGCTTCCGATCCAACTTTGAACCTCGACAGTTTTACCATGCAGACCCAGGACTCAGAATTCTATCGTGTGGTGCGGCATGAGACTGGTCATACACTGGGTTTCCCTCATGAACACATGCGCAAAGAAGTGGTGAGCCGAATCGATCCCGACAAAGCAAAAGCCTATTTCAAAAAATCAGACAACTGGTCGCCGCAGGAAGTGGTTGACCAGGTGCTGACTCCGCTGGATCAATCCGCCCTGATCGCTACTGCTAAACCGGATGTTAAATCCATTATGTGTTACTGGCTGCCGGCTGAAATCATGAAGGATGGAATCGCCGTTCCAGGCGGGACCAATATTGATAAACTGGATGGTCAGTTTGCCAAATCACTTTACAATAAATAAAATCCAAAAACATGCCTGTTCCTCCCGGCCGGTATTTACGTGGGTACACACTAGACCCCGGATTTTCAACCCGGCTCGATACGATGGGGATCAATGAAATTACTTACCAGATCCGCTGGGAAGAAAACCTGCTCAAAGGCCCCTGTGGTGCTTATTTTGAAGTGATCGATGTGGATCCGGCGAGCAACTGTTTTTACGATCCGGTGGACCTGAATGATATTGAGGTCCTGGCTACAAATGGTCTCTCTCCCAGTGAAGGCAATCCAAAATTTCATCAGCAATTTGTTTATCTGGCTGCCATGAGAACGCTGGACCATTTTGAAAAATCACTGGGCCGGAAAATAATCTGGTCACGCAGAAAAGTTGTGAAGATAACCGGGCCGAAAAAAAGAAAACAGGTAACCTATCATTACGTGGATAAACTCAGGTTGTATCCCCATGCATTCCGGGATGCCAATGCATATTATACCACGGATAAAAAAGCCGTGCTCTTTGGGTATTTTGAAGCGGCCAAAAAAGTCCAGGGCAGCAATCTGCCGGGAGGTGTTATCTTTTCCTGCCTTTCCCCTGATATTGTGGCGCACGAAGTCACGCATGCGATTCTTGATAGTATTCATCCCCGTTTTACAGAAAACACCAACCCGGATGTGGCAGCTTTTCACGAAGCCTTTGCAGATATAGTGGCCCTTCTGCAGCGATTCACGATCCCCTCGCTGGTTGAAAGCCAGATCTCAGCTACCAGGGGAAACCTGGAAGAATTCAGTTTCCTGGGTGAACTGGCCACACAATTCGGAAATGCATTACAAAACAGCCGGGGTGCATTAAGAGGCGCTATCGGGAAAGTGGGCCCTGATAATATCTGGAGAAAATATACACCCGATCCCCAATTATATCAAAGCGTCTTTGAACCTCACGAGCGGGGAGCCATCCTGGTAGCCACTATTTTCGATGGATTTCTGCGTTTATATAATGTACAAACAGCAGATCTGATCCGGATAGCCACTAATGGAACCGGGGTCCTTCAACCCGGAGCGATTCATCCGGACCTGGTACACCGGCTGGCTGCTACTGCCTGCGATATCGCTGAACGCCTGCTTCATATTTGTATTCGTGCACTGGATTATTGTCCGCCCCTGGATATCAATTTCGGAGATTATTTAAGGGCCCTTATCACGGCGGATGTAGATGTATCTCCCAAGGATGTCAATGGATACCGGATTGCGCTGATCGAAGCTTTTCGCAGCTGGGGAATTTTTCCTGACCGGGTAAATACACTTTCCATTGAGAGTCTTTGCTGGGATAAACCCAACCAGCGAAACCCGGAACTGAATGCAAACGAAAAAAAAATATTAAAATATGTTGCCCAGTTCTTAAAAGGTAAGGTTGGAGAAATTCTTGATCTTTCCACCCTGGAAGCCAATAACCGGGAGCAGATCTATAACGCATCCCAAAAACTGCAGGCACAACTTCATGATTTACTCGTAAGTAAATACAGAGCTTTTTTTAGTCCGGAAGCATGGTCAGGGTTCCTTAAAAAAATCGGCCTTACCGACGAGGTTGTTAAGTTTACTTATAACGGTGAAAAATTTCAATCCGAGGGGCCACCTCCAATCGAAGTGTATAAAGTCAGGCCCGTTTACCGCGTGAGCCGGGAAGATATACTCGTTGAACAGGTTCTGATAACGCTTACGCAAACATTTTCTATCCGGGGCGGTACATTAGATGGCGCCAAGTTTCGGGGCGGTTCAACCCTGATCCTAAATATTTCAAAAGATTATGATGTTGAATACATCATTTATAAAAACATCCTGAGCGATCATCGCTTTAAATACCAGATGGATTATCAGCAGGGGGTCAATCCGGCTTTTATAGCGTTGAATGATTCTTTATATGAAGATGGCAGCGGATTTGGAGCCATCAATTTTGCAAATCTTCATTTTCATTCTGTTACTTAAAAAAAGTATTATGCCAAAAGGCTTAACAGTAACGGTCAGGATGTTCCAGGTAGGAGAACTGGGTGATTGTTTTTTACTTCATTTTGTAAATGATGAACAGGAAAGTCATGTGCTTATAGACTGCGGGTCGTTCCGCAATAGTGATTCTTCAAAAAAGCGTCTTGAAAAAATTGTTGGTTATATCCGGAAAGAATTAAAAGATAAAAAACTGGATCTGGTGGTCGGAACTCATCAGCACAACGATCATCTTTCGGGTTTTGTGCATTGCGCGGGATTATTCCAGGGTATTGTTGATCAGGTCTGGCTGTCCTGGCTCGACGATCCGAAGGATACCATGGCTAAAAAAATTTCCAGTGACCAGCAAAACCTGGTCGGCCTGATGGAAACGCTGAATAAAAAACTTAATTCCTTAAACCTGTCAGGAGCGCATCCTGCCGTCAAGGATATACTGGGCTTTTATTCCATTGATGAGGACAGTGATGTTCCCGTTATTCCCGCCAAGGGCATCGCCAATCTCAAAACACTGGGAGCAAATCCTGTGGTTTATCTCTCACCCGGACAACAGCCTACTCTTCCGGGCATGCCGCCGGAACTCGTTAAAGTATATGTTTTAGGGCCACCACGAAATCAATCCATGTTATTTGATAAGGATCCCAAAAAAACAGAGACCTACGATCCCACGCTGGCCCTCGCCGGTCAGAGCGCAGGTAAATTGATCTCTGCTCTTGACAATCTGGATACTCATTCTGACAAACGGGAGGAAGAACAGTTTCCTTTTAATAAAATATTTTCCAAACGGCCCTCTCATGCGGACAAGGACATCCTCAAAATATACAATAACCCCTTGCAAAGTTGGAGGACCATTGAATCCGAATGGCTGGATCAGGCAGACAGGCTTGCGCTTTATCTGGATTCCTTTACGAATAATTCCAGCCTGGTACTTGCATTCGAATTGGTGCAGTCGGGAAAAGTGCTGCTTTTTGCCGCGGATGCGCAAACCGGAAACTGGCTTTCCTGGGAAAACATACGATGGGAAAAAGAAAAAGCTGATTTTAAAACCTATAATCTTATCGAAAATACGGTGCTCTACAAAGTGGGCCACCACGCCAGTCATAATGCTACGCTGCCTAAGGCTCTCGAAGCCATGCAACACGAGGAACTGGTCGCCATGATCCCCGTGGACAAGAAGGACCCGAACATCACGAAAAAAAACGGGTGGAAAATGCCTGCTAAGAATCTATATAAAAGGCTGAAAGAAAAAACCGGCTACCGTGTGCTCCGGATGGACGATGGTTTTGCTGACGAATGCGGTCTCACCGACAAAAAGAACACCTGGAAAAAGCTACCCTTTAAGCCCATCATCGACAAGAAAAACTTATTCATAGAGTATACGGTGCAGGGGTAGGGAACTATTTCGACAACCTGATGATTTGTCTTGGAAATTCAGGAATGTCTGCATCTGTTTTTGCTTCTTTATCAAGAACCAGTTGCACCAGAACGGGTTGTTCATTGGCCACACCCGCGGCAACGATTTGATAAGTTGTTCCTTTATCCGTTTTATAACTGACTTTATAGCCCTTCACAGGGTTATCTAATAAATAACAGGTAATTGCTTCTTTCTTAAATTTTTTAAATTGTCCGGCCATCTGATTGACAACCTGGTCCGGCATTGTCTTCAATATTTCCGGCGTCAGATCAATCCAGCTCATTGAGTAGTTGTCGCATTTGACCTGGGAGCGTGATTCCGCAGTACAGCCTGCCGGTACTTTGTATTTTATAAAACAAAACCTTACTGTGTCAGCATTAGTTGAAGTCTGCGCGATGGAAGTCGCCGCAAATAAAATAAACAGGAAAGTAGACAATTGATTCTTCATACAACTAGTATTAAACGTGACCGATTCATAAAATTACGCCCAAAAGCCGAAGGTTCATTATCGTATACAGTTTTCTTCAATGTTAAAAATCCAACAGTCCAGAAAATGAACATCAGCAGGCTGTGCGAGAAGGGATAATAGATAAAGTCTCGTAATTAAAGTTTATTTCTTCCCTTCGTAATCCTGAATCAGTTTTAAAGTATGTGTTAATGCCTCGCGACTGGTCCAATCATTGTGCCCGGGAATAATATAGTTGGGGTTTTTGAACTGATCCATTATTTTCCGGATTGTCGCTTCCCATTCCTTCACATTGGCATCCGAAAGATTACCCAGGTCTTCCGCCTCCACGCTTTTCACGGCGCAACCGCCATAGAGAATTTTTTCTTTGTCAAACCAGATCACGATATTATCAGGCGTATGGCCCCATCCTCCATAATATGTCCGGAATGAATGCTGCCCTATTGCAAACACTGTGTCTTTATATATCAGAAACTCCGCTCTTTTTTCATCGTGTTTTGCTGAAAGGGAATCGGTTTTTAAAGTCGTATACGTCCGTATACCCTTCTTCCTGTAAAATTCCAGTCCTGCCGTTCTGTCTTCGTGAAAATGTGTAGCGATGCAAAGAATTACTTTTTTATGGTGCCTGATTTGTATGCTGTCCAGCAAGGGTTGAAATGTCGTCGAATCCCAGGGAGTATCAAAAAGAACCACGCCCTTCGAAGTAATCATGTACATGGAATTGGCAGGAACAGGAACGCCCCTGTAAGTACCATAAGTCGTATAAATATAAAAGTCGCCGGTCAGATGACTGATCTCCAGCCTGCCGGTTTTCGATTGACCAAATATATTTGTCAGACAAATACTGAAGAGAGTTCCGATGATTAATGCTCGCATAGTGAAAAGGAAAATTTCAGTTATTCCGAGCCAAAGTTAAGCGTACTATAAAAAAACGATGATAGTGATTTGAGGAATTTCACAGATATTTAAACTCCCGATTTTTCATTATTAAAAAAAAATTTCATGCATAGAAAGACATTCCTGCAAAGAGCCGCGATGGCAGCAGCTTCCTACCCGCTTTCTTTCATACCCTGGATGCCGCAAAATGCGGATGCGATCGTTATGACCGTGAACGCGGGTTAGGAAACTGTAGTTACTGGATTAAATGTGGCAGATGTGGAATTGTAGAAAATGTAGGTAAGTGAAAATTGAAAAAGGAAATGATCGTGTGGAGATGTGTTGTTAGATTTCAATTCACATTCCCAAATTGTCATTTCCCCATTTAACTTTCACATTTTAAATTCCAACAATTCCACATTTAACACATTATACAGGTGTGTTTATTATATATTTTTCAGCAAGACCCCAGTAATTTCTTTCTTATTTTAGCAAGAGCCCCCATTTTAATTATTATACAGCCCTTCCTTTAGTGGTTTGTGCAAGACCGATCTCTTCCGGTCTGATCAATTATTAAAAACTGCAAATCTCCGACACGTAGTGGTAATTCTCAATTAGCAATCGGCTGTCGACCATCATAGCTTAGAGGGCGTAGAAATTTTTAACCCTCAAACCGACACCATGAAATTATTAATCTCTTTTTGTCTTTTGAGCCTGGCATTTTTTATCGCCGGCTCCATTCACAGCTGCAGGAAAGATTCTATGGTTGGTGGCTATTATCCACCGCCGCAACCGCCGCCTCTTCCTCCCGCGCCTCCCATCACAACATCTTACACTGAAGAATTTGAAGACTTTAGTACGCTCCCGGCCAAGGGTTGGCTGATGAATGAATATTCCCAGGCCGATACGATGGGTACTACCGGATGGACCGGAGGAGATTTTGGAGCCGTTGGTAAAGGCGACACCGTCTTTTATGGATTCAGCGCTTTCTCCTATAAATCTTACTACACCGAATATGCCTATTCTTATGCACCGTCATTCGACAGCACTTTATCTATCAGCGCATGGATGCTCAGTCCCATTTTAACGGTCAAAAATGGTGACAGTGTTTCCTTCTACACCCGCGGCGATACGACGGGCAGTTATACCAACCGTATGCAGGTTTTAATGGATACACTGGGATCCGTCAATGTAGGTCATGATCTGAATTCTGTTGGCAATTACAACAGTATGTTATTTGACATTAATCCAACGCAGGCAGCAGGCGGCTACCCGACAACCTGGAAAAAATATGAATATACTTTCTCGGGATTCTCCGGTTCAAAAAATATCAGGATCGGATTCAGACATTATCTGATCCATCCAACCAATGCCCGAGGAATCGGTATCGATCTGTTCAAATTTAGAGTTCAATAAAAAAAATGTAAAAATATTCAGCGTGAAACATCTCATCATCATATCGATCATCATTTATCCTTTTTACTTATTTATCAGTAATGCCATCGAACAACATGCAACAAGGGTTGCCGGAATCACCCGTATGAATCCTTATGGAATGATAGAAGAAGGGCGGTCGCTGCTGAAGGAGGGCGACCTGGTCGTGAGACTGAACCGGGACCCTTCCAGCCGATTCATAAAGTGTTTCAACCATAAGGATAAAAATTATTCACATTCCGGCATCGTGCTTTTTGAACAGGGCTATCCCTACGTTTATCATATCATAGATGGCGAAGAGAACCCGGACCAGAAAATGAGAAAGGATTCTCTCAACCATTTCTGTAATCCCAGGAAGAATATTGCCTTTGGCATATACCGGTATAATATGTCGGCTGGCGAAATCGGGAAACTAAAGGATATCGTTCATGAATGGTATGCAAAAGGACTGCAGTTTGACAGCGCATTCAGCCTGGCCTCAGACGACCGGATGTATTGTTCTGAAATGATCAGTAAAGCCCTAATGGCGGCGACAGGCAAAAGAATATTGATTGAGCCTGTTGAACTGACCATGGTTGAAGCCAGTTTTCTCACCATACATACGCATCTTCCGCTTGCTTATACAAACCATCTCCGGATTCTTCCCATTGATGCGCTGTATGTAAATCCGTTCTGCCGTCTGATAAAAAAATATGATTATTAGCCAGAAATACCAGTTGTCTATTCCTTATAAACAATCACTCTTTTAACCACTTTGGTCGGTTTACCTTTTTCATTAATACTGGTTTGCTGGGTCCAGTTTCCATGACTATCCCAACCATCGTATGTGTAAGTAGTAGAAGTTGTTTTTGTGGAATCCTTTTTCGTTTTCGGATCCGTGGTAACCGTCATTTCATCCAATTTTGCCGGATCTTTTTTATCGTTCAGCGTCTGCTTACCTGTGTATGTTGTTTTGCCTACACTGTCCTTGGAACTGCCTCCGACATAATATATACTGTCGAATTCATTCACGAACGACAATTTCAAAGTACTGTCGGGATGGTATCCTTTGCCACCGGTAACCTGTCCAAAACTATTTGAAGTAAGATCTGCGTAGTAGACATCCATTTTCCCGGTGGAATCGTATGATTTTGCGCCACTGTATTTTCCCGGGCCGTCATATTGAACTGTTAGCGAAGACTTTTTTTCATTCTTGGCTCCCGTTGTTTCCATGCTGGTCATAAACCCCTCAGCCTCATGCACGAAACTCATTTGGGATTTAATACTGTCCTTCCCATTCATAGTAACAACTGAAAACGTGTAACCGCTGCTATCAAATTTCTCAATGGCCTTTTCATCGAGGGGGCCCACTTTTCCTGTACTGTCTATTTTATATGAGTCCGTTTCTACCTGGCTCACATGGCCCTTCAGGTTTTCACCAGCCCAGTCATTCACCGCTTTGGGAGCCTCTGCGGCGGGCTGTTTTTGATTACAGGCCATAATGGATAAAGCGACGGCAAAAGTGAAGAGTTTAAATTGCATTGTTTAAGGATTTAGGAGGAGCGTGAATTAAATGAATTATCTGTTGGCAGACTAAGTTAAATTAAATTTGTTTTATTTTAATAAAACTTTATGGCAGACAAAATTTATATAGCAGAAAAGATCCTCACTGATCTTTATAGGATTTTGTCCAATATTGAATTGGCATCAGTTAAAAACGTAGTTGTTGTTATTTCAACTATCTATAACGACGGGAAAATCAAGAACACTGAACTAGCCCATCCGTACGGGGGTCACCCTGTTTTGATCGAATTTAATTTTAGTGAACTCATTCCTAAAAATACATGGGAAGTAAAATTGACGTTGCAAAGAGATTAACTAGTATGTCCTCCATTTTATTGAAGCCTGAAGTTTATCGGCTGAATTTTGTAGGACTTCACATTTTGGCCGTTTTGAAATGCGGGATCCCATTTCCCTGAACCCTTAATGATTCGGAGCGCTTCCTCATCCAATGAATATTCTATTGAAGCGGAAATATATGGATCGATTACATTTCCGGTTTTGTCCACGACAAACTGAACACTAACCTGCCCCTGTTCATTCCCAATTCATCGCCCGTTCGGAATATTTGAGATTCTGTAGCATATACCGCTGCCAGCTTTTGAGTCCTCCGGGATAATCCGATTCTTTTTCATCATTAAAAGAAAGGGAAGAATCTTTTTTTTGCTTTTCAATATCAACCACTTCGATGAGCGAATCGTCACGGTATATATATTTCCACTTATACTTAAGTGGATCACCTGACAGTTTTAAGAATTCACCATTTCTCTTACCATTGCGAAAGTGGCCAAAGGAAGACCTTTCGACATCCCTTACAATTCAGTAATTTGCTGATCTTAAAGCAACCTGAATAAAAATATGTTTGATTTTATAGGGGACATACATGGCCATGCTGACAAACTGGAAGAGTTACTCATTAAGCTCGGATATGAAAATAAGGGAAAGGATTACTCTCATCCGGAAAGAAAAGTCCTGTTTGTAGGCGACTATATCGACAGAGGGCCCAAGATAAAAAAAACACTTGGCATCGTCCGGACCATGGTGGAAAACGGAAATGCCATTGCGTTATTGGGGAATCATGAATACAATGCACTCTGCTTTCACATGAAAAATAAAACGGGCGGTCATCTAAGGAAACATTCCATAACCAATATTCTCCAGCACTACGAAACGCTGAAGCAGTTTCAGAATAAGGAGGATGATTATGAGGATTACCTGGAGTGGTTTAAAACGCTGCCAGTATTTTATGAAACCAGTTCATTCAGAGCCGTCCATGCAGCCTGGGATAATGCAAGTATTAGTTTCTTGCGGCAACACCTGTTCCAGTATAAATTGACTGACGAGTTGATTGAACAGTCGGTAGTTAAAGGCTCTGATTTTCATCAGGCGATGGAAATGACCCTGAAAGGCAAGGAAATCCGATTACCCAAAGGACATTTTTTTACAGACAAAGACGGAACTCATCGCAAGGATATCCGGATCAAATGGTGGGAGGACCCTGCAAGATCGAACTACAAAGAAATCAGTATTGAACCCATTCCGGACCTGGAAGAATCGCCCGTCGATATATCTACATTAAAAAATCTGGAATACTACAAACCAGATAATATTCCGGTCTTCTTTGGTCATTACTGGCTCAAGGGAAATCCCATGCTTTACAGAGGAAATATTTGTTGCCTGGACTATAGTGTTGCAAAACACGGGTTCCTGACCGCTTATCGGTTCGATGGAGAATCCATCTTAGATGGTTCCAAATTTGTGTTTGTGTAAAAACAACCAGTCTTGACAGTGTTTTGAGGCTTCTGACGAAAGATTACAATACTGCTATAGACTATCTCGGGGCAGATAATAAAGTTTCCGTTTGCCGGCTTCCGTAACATTTGATGTTTCCACCACTAAAACAGCCGGAGCCGGTCTTTCTCTGCCTCACGGTTTGCATCTCAATTAGCTATTCCAAATAATAATTTTATCTTTCCGGCGATATTAAAGCTTAAACAACTGCAGTGAAATCCGGAGTTCTTCCAGCCATCACCCGATTAATTCTATTACTAGCTGTCGCGATGTCCTTCATGCCCGTGATCATCTATCTGTGGAAAAGGCTGGCCGAGAATAAAGCATATATGGTCATTTCCATATTCTGGATGATCAACGGCATTTTGTATTTCCCTGATATCTTTCACCTGAATTGGTATGAGCCGGTGACTCTCCGGATTTTATTGTTTTATAACCTGATGGATGCGCCGATCATATGCCTGATATTCTACTTCGCTTTTAATAACAAACTATTTTTATACCTGATCGGTGCCTTTATTGTTTTTGAAGCAGTCGTTATCAGCTGGAATGGTTTTAACCTGCATTCCAATAATATTATCATTGCTGTCGGAAGCCTGCTTTGCCTGGCATTGAATATATGGGGAATCATCAAGTACGTGAAAAAAGTAAAACATACGAATGAAGATGCCGGCCTTATTTTTATATTCTCCGGGTTTATTTTTTACTATGGACTGATCGTTGATATTATCCTGATATCCAGGTATCTGAAATTAACTTTTATACAGGGCGACCCGATCCTGCTCATCAACTATGTGGCTATTTTAGTGGCCACCGTACTGATTTCCTTTGGATTTTTTAAACATGCCGGCCCCAACCTTACAGAGCAGACCGGTGATAGGAATTTCCGGTGAGAAATAGCCCCGGTGTCTTGTTATTGACCCATTTAGGATTTTATCGTATTAATGAGTATTTTACCGGATCAGAGTTCAGATATCAAATCTTAAGAAAAACAACCGCCATTATGAAAAAGACTCCTTTATTTGCAGTCCTGCTTGTTATTTCCCTTTTTACGACCTGTAAGAAAAGTAATGATTCCCCTTCCAGCAATGGTTCATTGCCCAAAACCTACACAGAGGATATCCGGTCCTCGGTATTTAATTCAGTGACCACTTATAATTTGACTTTCGACGGCAATAACCGCATCATCAGTATGGCCGCGATACCTGAACCATCCATCGTAAAATTCATCTACAAATACACCGGTAGTACTTCGCTTACCATGGATCTGTATAATTCCAATGCTTTGAGTATACACGAAATTTTGTGGCTCAACGCTTCCTCCAGGATGGACAGTACTTTCCAGTATAATGATACCGATGATTCCACTACCGAAAAATATATTTACAATGCCGACAAGCAGCTGGTACAAATAAAAGATTACAATTACTCGAGTGCAGGCGCTGAATTTGACCATACGACCGACTATACCTATGACAATATGGGCAACGTAATAACGGAGTCCAACAGCAATGGCACATCAACCAGCTATACGTATTACACAGATCTTCCGTTTACTTTGAATATGGGTCAGCCATTTTTCCCGCTACCTAAATATTTTATCAAGACGGCAACCAGTTCATCCGGTGGCAGTCCGCTTACCGCTACGCATTTTTATACTTTTGACAGCAGCAACCGCCTGGTTAAAGACAGCGCTTCTTCGCCTGCGGCCGGTGTGATTGCGATAAAATCTTATACTTATTAGGATCACCCTTTCATCAACACTTTAAAACAGGATGGACACAGAACAAAAAAGACTTCGGAGTGCCGGCATGTTTTTCATCCGGGTTTTACTGGGCATCATTTTCTTTATGCAGGGTTATGGTAAGCTGTTTACGATGGGTATTCACAAAGTGTATGAAAGCTACTTTAAAGTCTTCGAGGGTACTTTTCTTCCCAAATGGCTGATCGTTTCAACAGCCTATTATACTTCTTTTGTTGAACTGATTGGTGGCTTCCTGCTTATTACCGGCTTATTCAGAATGTATGCGATGTACCTGTTAGCATTGGATCTGCTGATCGTTTCTTTTGGGCATGGATTAATGGAACCTATTTGGGATTTGAGTCATGTAATACCCAGAGCCATTTTACTTTCCGCATTATTTTTACTGCCTTCCACCTGGGACAGATGGAATGTGGATGAATGGATAAAAACATTTTTCATTTAAAGCTCGGTAACCAATTTATCGACAATGTGTTTGCTCATGATTGCAATTCCTGCATCGTACTGATCCAGGAAAGCCCAGGTCTTTTTCTTCAGTGACTGGAACATGTGTACATCAATAGGTTTATCCGGACTGGTGATAGTTACTGTTCCCTGTTTCATCTGCTGATTGTTCACATCAAATACTTTGTAAGAAACAACGAGATCTCTTTCCTCTGGCAGAACCGTCAGGTATTCCCAGGAAAAAGCATAGATAACCCAAATGATATGTCCTTTATCGTCAATGGCGAATTTTGTCGGAATCTTCTCGATGGTCAATTCAATTCGTTGTCCGTTCAACTTTTGCTGAAGTCCGTGACTGGCATAGGAGAAAACGGTTGTTGTAAAGATATTGACCGGGATCTGCGGATTTAGCGTGGTGGTATTTTTATAATCAAACTGCCAGTAGACGATCAGGGGTAGCATATGGCTCGTATTACTTTCTGTTGTCGAAAATTTTGCAGCCGGAAAAGGCAGACCAGACAAGATGACGATCTGGTTGTGGTTCTTCTTTATTGGAACCGGTGGGTCAACATATTTCTCAGCTATCCACCGGTCTATTTTTTTAGGTCCCAGGCAACTGGTCATAAAAACGAAGAGTGAGAAAATGAATAAGGCTGTGCGGAATAAATTCTTATTTCTCATAAACGGCTTATATATAAATGGCCCTCTAGGGTTTGTAATCGTAATAGGACAATGTAGAAGTCGTGACTGTTTTTGTAACCGTTTTGGAGCAGGAGGAAACGGTTGTCTGGCTGAAGAATAAAATCAGGAAACCTGCCGCGAGCGGAAATAGTCTTTTCATGGTTGTAGGGGTGAGCTGACTGATGAATTTACCAGAGATACGCCGATGAAACGTTTTTATTGCAGCATTCCCTTATAAATTGATTTTAAACAATTTCTTGCATTGGATAATCAGTGCATTTAAGCTAAGTATTTACCCTTAGGAAAATAAATTTCAACGCAAGGCGTAGATACGATTTGTACTTTTTGCCTGGTATTATCGTTTAACAATAAACATCAGTACATGACGACCCCGCTGAAAAGACTCACATATATTGGAATCCTCATTTTATTTTTTCTTTCCTGTTCCAAAAATGATTCACACGCTCCTGTCGTTACACCAGTGAATCCCGTTGTTTCAGTTAATGGCAAATAACAAAAAAAATTCCATTGCGACCATTAGTATCGCAAACGAAATGGCCAGCCTGGTGATGAAAGATATATAACATACCGATATTTGCAATTCAAATAACGATGCCTGCCTTTAACTCTAACCATCATTGAATGACAAGATCCAGGTATGTTTCGCTAATCCTTATTTTGGGCAGCCTCACAGCACTGAGTCCTTTTTCTATCGATATGTATTTACCAGGCTTCCCGGCGATCGCGGAGGACCTCGCCACTTCAGCAGCTAAAGTATCTTTATCGCTGAGTGGATTTTTCATTGGTATTTCATTGGGCCAATTGTTATACGGACCGTTGCTCGACCGCTTTGGCAGAAAAAAGCCATTGTACATCGGGTTGTCGATATACATATTGGCTTCCATCGGTTGTACGTTTTCACATTCCATCAGCAGCCTGATCGTATTGCGATTTATCCAGGCGCTCGGTAGTTGTGCAGCCACAGTTGTTGCGGTTACACTGGTCAGGGACTTATTTCCTGTTGAAGAAAATGCGAAAATCTTTGCCTTGCTGATACTGGTGCTGGGCACTTCTCCCATGATTGCGCCCACAGCCGGGGGATATATCATCAGCTCTTTTGGATGGCATGCCGTTTTCATTGTTCTGACGATCATTTGTATCCTGATATTCATTTGTTGTATTTTCTGGCTGCCGGCCGGCAATGCACCGGATACCAGTCTCTCATTAAGACCCGGTCCAATTACCCGGGGCTTTCTTTCGGTGTTTCTGAATCCGCAGTTTTATACTTATTGCTTAACAGGGGGAATTGCATTTGCCGGTTTGTTTGCATATGTAGCAGGCTCTCCCGTTGTGTTCATGAACGTGTATGGCGTCTCACAAAAGGCCTATGGATGGATATTCGCGATGCTCTCGATTGGTTTCATTGGTTCAAGCCAGTTGAATACTCTGCTATTGAAAAAATTTAACAGTCAGCAGATTTTAAATGCGATTCTTACCGGTTACCTGATTTTAGCCCTGTTCTTTCTCCTGGCTTCTCTTATGGGATGGATGAGTTTACCACTCAATATCGTATTCCTGTTTCTTTTATTATCCTGCGTGGGAATTGCAAATCCCAATACCGCCGCCCTGACACTGGCACCTTTCGGAAAAAATGCAGGAACCGCTTCCTCGCTGATGGGCGCTATCCAGATGGGTCTTGGATCACTGATATCCGTATTCATCAGTCTTTTCGAAAAGCCATCGGTCACTCCTTTAGCCATCGCGTTCGTCGCATCTTCGGCATTTTCTTTACTGATACTGAAGATGGGCAGCAGGCAAATAAAAAGACAGGCTTTTCAATCAGGTCAAATACATTCATTCTGAAATGCTTATTAAATCTGTTTTTTCGGAATAGTTTTTCGGGGTCGATTTATGCTGCAAACCTTGTCGAATACGGTTGAAAAGACAATGGTATTATTGTACTACTCTCTAAGTGTCTGGAATATTTCCCTAAGTAGAAACCTTTAGGAGCGTAGTGGTTAATGCGCACGACAAATATTTTTAAAAAAATATGCAGGTTTTAATTGGGTTTTTCCAAATAATCTTACATTGTAGTACTCTTAGTATTGGTAACCTGTTGAGTTACCCCCATCTTTTGCCAGTCTCCGATAATTTTCTTTAGGAATCCAATTCCCATTACTTCTCTGTTACTCTTGGTCAGACTTTCTATGTCCAAATCCCCGGGAATTCCGAACCGAACCCTTGTGCCTTTTTTTAAACCTTAAACCTATTTTATGATTTTATCTTTACAACTCCATTTTTCTGGAATAAGAAGGTTATGCTTTTTATTCCTTTTTTTATTTTGTGTCATCAGCCATTCTTTTTCGCAAACCATTTTCACCACACAGACGCCTGTTGCGGTAACTGATAACGATCATAAGGCAACGGTCGGCCAGGAAGTGGGTGTAAAATTCAGATCGAGCGTAGCCGGATTTATTTCGGGTATCCGCTTTTATAAAACCGCCGGTAATTCTGGAACACATACAGGTGAACTATACTCCGCTGCGGGTGTGCGTTTGGCGCAGGCCGTATTCACGGGAGAATCTGCTACCGGCTGGCAGACCGTGTCATTCACGAGTCCTATCGCTATTGCAGCAGCCACCACATATACGGCAGCTTACTTCAGCAGCCTGGGCAATTATGTGGAAGACAATGATTATTTCCGTGGTCACACAGTAACAAACAGTCCGTTAACTGCCCCCGCGGACGGAACAGGTGGAGCAAGCGGAACCGATCCTGGTAACGGACAGGGTACTTATAAATACTCGGCAGCCCCGGCGTTTCCGAATCAATTGTACAGATCCGCCAATTATTGGGTGGACGTATTGTTTTCAACTTCCTCCACGCCGGTTGTTGCTAATGCCGGCAGCGACCAAACACTTCATTTTCCTAACGTGACTTCCGTTACACTGAACGGCATCGCATCAACCGGTCCGATATCCAGTTATGCTTGGACACTTGTTTCGGGTCCCAGTGCTGTGACGATTGCTACTCCAAGTGCAGTCTCTACCAGTGTGACCGGATTAAACCATATCGGTACTTATATATTCCGGCTTTCATTAAACGGAGGCGTCAGTACCTCGACAATGAGCGTAGTGGTTTCATACCCTGCTCCGGTAGCAGCTCCATCCCACAGTAATAGTGGGGAGCCCATTATTCTTCCATTTAATACTACAAACCTGATTGCAATTCCTGTTGGATTAGCTGACGGGGAAGTCACCGGTTATTTATGGAAGCAACTTTCCGGACCCAATACTGCAGTCGTTAGTTCATTAACCGGTCAGAATCCAACTGCTACAGGATTGATCGCTGGTGTTTATGTGTTTCAACTGAAGGCTTTCGGTCCTGGTGCACCTGGCGTGGATTCTGCAACGACCACCTTTACAGTTGTTCCACCGGGTCTGGCGGCAAATATTTTCACAACGCAAATACCTGCTGAAGGAACTACCACAAACGGAACCGGGATGGAACTGGGCGTAAAATTCAGATCCAGTTTTCCGGGATATATTTCCGGAGTCAGATTTTATAAAACCGCGGGAAATAATGGCACCCATATCGGCGAGTTATATACCTCTTCAGGAACAAGGCTGGCACAAGCTACTTTTGCCAGTGAAACAGCGACCGGCTGGCAGACCGTAATGTTCAGTACGCCGGTTGCTATCACGGCAGGCACTACTTATGTGGCGGCGTATTTTAGTCCGAACGGAACTTTTACCTTAACTCCCAATTATTTTACATCCGAAGTAGACAATTATCCACTGACTGCGCTAAAAGATGGCGATGACGGTTCCAACGGTGTTTTTAATGTCGGTTCTTCACCTATATTTCCAGTCGGTGTGCATCCGAATACAAGTAACTACTGGGTGGACGTTGTTTATTCCAATGGAAACGGCGTCGTGAAAGCGGATGCCGGCCTCAATCAAACAATATATTCACCCGTGACTTCAGCCTCCTTAAGTGGGGGTGCGTCCACCGGACCAATCAGTAGCTATAAATGGACAATCCTGTCCGCACCGTCGGCCGGTGACGGAGCCCTTACGACTCCATTGGCAGTAACCACCACAGCAACAGGATTGATACCGGCTACCGTAACTTTTGGACTGGATGAGGGCATTTATACTTTCCAGCTCTCGGTAAATGGAGGAGTCAGTATTTCACAGGTACAGGTAAAAGTAAAAACTACGCCGGCTCCTACCCTTTCGACCATTTTCACAACGCAGACGCCACTGGCCGTAACACATAATGATCACCAGGCAACCGTAGGACAGGAAGTTGGTGTAAAGTTTAATAGTGCTGTTGCAGGTTATATTACAGGCATACGTTTTTATAAAACTTCCGGAAATACGGGAACGCATATCGGCGAATTATATTCTTCCACAGGTACCCGTCTTGCGCAAGCCACATTCACAAGTGAAACTGCGACCGGCTGGCAGACTGTTAATTTCAGTTCTCCGGTTGCTGTTACCGCAGGGGCCACGTATACGGCCGCTTACTTCAGCAGCCTGGGAAATTACACGGAAGACAATGATTATTTCCTGCATCATTCCGTAACTAATAGTCCGCTAACAGCTTTTGCGGATGGAACAAACGGAGCGAGTGGAACAGACCCCGGAACGGGCCAGGGAACGTATAAATACACGGCTTCCCCTGCTTTCCCGAACCAGTTGTACAGGTCCGCGAATTACTGGGTGGATGTAGTATTCAGTACCGAGCCCGCAGTAACAGCCAGTCCGTCCAAACTGAACACTGCAAAGGCAACAGAGGAAATAAGTGATTCTGCTCAAATACTGATTTATTCACTGGGTCAGAATTATCCCAACCCTTTTGCTCAGAATACAAAGATCGAATACAGTATTCCGGTTAGTTCAGGAGTGAAACTGGTATTATATGATATTCAGGGAAGACCTGTCAGAATACTGGTAAATGAAACTAAAAATGCAGGCAGGTATTCATATGATCTCAATACGGGTGTGCTGGCCAAAGGTCTGTACATCTATTCCATGCATGCAGGCAATTTCCATGCTGTTAAAAAGCTGGTCATTCAGTAATAAAAAAGATTGTTAAATAATGATCCGGGAATCTGATACACTCAGGTTCCCGGATTCATTTTCAGATGAGATGGAAAGAAATGTATGGATGACAGGTAACTCATTGCCACAAATGAATGTATTTGAATTATACTAGATTCTAAACCTTCAGCGTTAACAATTGAGATCATATTTTTACGTCCCTAAAATCCTCCTATGAAAATAATCACCTCAGTGATCCTGATATCACGTCGTTTAATGCTGGTTCTAAAAGTTCAACTTCTACACAGAACGCAAAGCCGGATCCGGATTCGATACCAAACCCGGTTAATTCACCGTAACCTGATGAGCTAACATTAGTTGTTGTCGTTCGGATTTTCCGATTGATCCGGGAAGAACTCCCATACGAAATCTGAAGGACCCAATTGGCCTCCAGCCGTCCTACCCGTTGATATAAAACCTCCTCCTCCTGTTACACTATTGAGCGAATAGCCCACTGCGCCTGTAATTGCCGGCCCCTCGAAAGATGTCTTCACTGTCCAGATATCCTGTGAAAAATCGTAGCGCCAGGTATTGGAATTATTCCCCACGTTCTGTCCAGTACTGAGATAGGCGAATGGTGGAATTACAAAAGACGCCGCGTTCCAGCGCCCGATAGTGGCATACCCGTCGTCGTAAGTATTATTACTTAGATCAGATATCTTCCGGAGTTCAGTCCAGTTCTTCGATTGTGCAGCCGGATCAAACTTCCAGAAATCCGTTTGCATTACGCCACTGTTTACGCCCGTCACGAGATAGGCCGCATTCTGATAAGTGAACACCGTTGCACCATATCTTTTATTCCCACTAAAACCTATCTCAGTCCATTTATCTTTTACCGCATCGTATTGATAAAAATCTTTCAGCGCAGTGTTTCCATCGAATCCGGTTCCGGCATATCCCAGATTTCCGATGGAGAAGGCAACAGCTTCATACCGGCTTACACCAGGTAAATCCGACTTTTTTGTCCATACATTCCCATCTGTATTCAATTCATAAAAATCTTGCAGGATATTCGTGCCGTCGAATCCTGTTCCGACATAGCCTTTCTGACCCACACTGAATGCCACTGCGGAATTTCTTGCCAGCCCGGGCATATTGTTTATCTGTATCCAGGAGTTATTATCGGGATCGTATTTCCAGAAATCGGCAAACCTTGTCGTCAGGCCATCCCAACCTGTTCCAATATAAACATCGTTGCCGATCACAAAAGAAACGGCTTCACTGCGCGCCGGTCCGTTCAACTCATTTACAAATGCCCAGTTACCGCTTTGACTAGAAAGGTTGGATTTTGGTGTGCAGGAAATAAAGGCGGACAAGACAATGAATTGGAATGCCTGTAGGTGATGGGGTATCATAATGCTGTTTTGGTTTGGTGTTTACCGACAGCAATAAAAATATTTTATTTCCGAAAAGAAAAAACAACGTCCCGATGATTTCACATTCATTTACAGTCCTGTTAATGGATTACCAATAAATGAATTTTATTTTTTTGGTAAGACGCTGCATGAGGAGGATATAAATATTTGATAAATATTTTATTCTTTTTCATTCGCTAAAAAAAACATAGGGTACGGTAGGTAATAAAAGCCCCTGAATGGATTTCTTTTAAAGGGTCCCATACTCCTGTACGGATGGTTTTTATTGAACAACTAATTTTTTGCCGGAAGAAGAATTGGCTTCAACGTAGGATACGATATAAGTGCCCTTGGGTAAAAAGCTAATGTCGAGCAGGAATATTTTGTTTTTTACCTGTGACTCGAACAATTTTTTTCCATTAATTCCAACGATTGTTATCGTCCCATCATTATGCAATCCGGTTATAACAATATTTTTAACAGCCGGATTGGGGGAAATATCAAAGGGTTGCGAAACAGTTCTGTCAAATGCAAGCGTCGCGCTATAAACAAACCGGCTGTCCATATCAATCATTTTTAACCGATAGAATATGTGGCTTCCCCCCAGGCTCAGCTTATCACTATAATGATAATCGGCCTGCCCGTTTTTATAATTCACTGTTGCTATCGGCAGGAATTCCGCAGCATCGATGCTCTTATCGATTTCGAATCGTGAAAAATCAACCGCATCACTGACTACCCATGCCAAATCAAAGCTGTCATCCCGATCTTTCCCTGTAAATGATTCCAGGACAACGGGCAACACGACTGTTTTGGTTAATGAAATATCGTCGAAATAGGCGTTGATTGCGGGTCCTGTTGTTACTTTCGATTGTAAGCGGATCCTGATTTTTCTTGTACCACCGGGTGCAGACCTTACATTGGAATATAGATTCCAGTTTATGCAGGAGCAGCCTGAATAAGACTGAAATGAGGAAGTGTAACTAATACCGATAACTGAGCCACCGCTGTTCATGAAATCTACAATGAATCTGCCCGCATCAGCCTGAGGAGGAACCGGCGTTTGAATATACCCGTTAAAACTATACGATATGCTTCCTGCATCAATCTGTATTGCATCCGCGCTCACGTCTACATCCTGGTAGAGCTCGAAAGTTCCAGCAGGGACTATTGTGTTGCAACCCGCAAAAAAGGTTTTACTGCCTCCGTGCGCAGAAGGATAATTTGCACTGTTATCCGGTGTCATGGTCCAGGCGGAGTAGGTAGCTGCTGCAGTTCCGGCAGCGCAGGGATTCGCTCCCGTGCTTACGATAGTCCATTGGGTACCCAGGGGCAATCCTTCAGCGCCGGAATTGAGTACCAGGTTTTGTGAAAAGAGCAGATTTTGTTCCGACATCAGCAAAATGAATGAAAAAAAAACCTTTTTTATTTTTATAATTTTAAATCAAATACAGGCTTTGGATCCGGATTGACTTAATCATCATAGTCACTGAGTAAATGTAATATCGGTTGCGCGCGACCACTCAGCGGCAGTACAACTTTCCATTCATACCCGTTTCCCGGTGATGACTTTGGTGAAATATTACTTTGATATAGTTCCGCATGGCTCAAAATATTTATAGTGCCCATACCTATTCTCGCCTTTAACAGATCACATCCCCGGCCATTATCCGATACCAGCAATGTAATTTCATTTCCCTGCCTGGTTAAATTAATAATGGCCCAGCCTGCCCCGGAATGTTGTATGATATTATTTATCATTTCCTGAACCATTCTGTATATATCGAGTTGAAGTGTTTCATCCATATCTTCCTCATCAATGCCGTTCACCAATAATTCCATTTTAATTGGGTAGGACATGGTCGTCTTGTCAACTAAAAACCGCATGCTGTCGAACAGACCCATATTCATTCCGGGCATTCGCAATTTTTTGGATATCATCCTGATCCCCTCTATTACTGACATTATGAATCCGGAAGATTTTTCGATGTGCTCTATTCTTTGTTCTCCATCCGCCTTAGCTAATTCTATATAAATTTTTGCAGCACAAAGAACCTGGTTCAGATTATGATGCAATTCCCTTCCGATTTCCAATCGTTCATTTTCCTGCGCCGTCAATACCGCATAAGAAATTTCTTTCTGTTTTACAAGCCTTTCATGAACCAGTAGGAGTTCAGAGGTTTTACCAGCCGTAACATCCTGCGTTGTTCCAAACATTCTCGTTGTGGCGGTTTCCTGATCGAAAATTATTTGCCCCCGATCCTTCACATACAAATATTCACCGTTGGCCTTTTTAAATCTGTATTCCTGCTCCCATAATCCACCCGCTTCACCGGTTTTAATATTGTTCAAATTTTTTAAAACAGGAGTACGATCATCCGGATGTATATGGTCTTCCCAAAAACTCTGCGGAATCAGCGCATTCTCTATCTGGTAACCGAAAATTCTTTTATGTCCACCATCTATCCAGAATATTTCCTTGGTGTCCAGTTCCCACTCCCAAAGACAATCATTCGTAATCTCTGTAACAAACCGGTATAATTCATTCAGCTGCGTCAGCTGTTGTTGGAGATCCTCTATTTTTACTTTCTGATAAATACTTTTAAAAGAAACAGATAACCGGTCGTCGCAATGGTACAGGACCACATCGAACCAATTTCCCATTTTTCCGAGGTACTCTTCAAAATGAACCGGGCTGTCTTTCAGAAATGAATGTTGAAACAGTTTTGAAAATTCCGGCGGAACAATGTTTTCAAAACCCTCCCACAGATTCTTTCCCACGATATCACCCGACAGAATTCCCACTACTTTTTCTACTGTTTTATTCCAATAGGTAACGGTCCATTTTTGGTCAACCGTAAAGAACCCATTTGAAACAGTTTCTTTTGCTGGTTTATCCGAACCCTTTTTCCTGGATGTATTCTCTCCTTTGATATGTTCAAGAAATTTACCTTCCATATCGGTTGTTATTTAAGCATCAATGACAAATTACCATTTTGCTTTTCATTGATTGTTACATGATTATGGAAATAAATTATATAATTCACGGCCCCTACATGGAAACACTTAGTGCCGGGAAGTCATATAAAGAGGAGCCTAACTTGTAAAGCGAAGGGTTTTTTTATAGCACTAAAGTCAATTGACCAAGAACGCCATAGCCGTAAAAAAATGAGGGTTAAGGAAACTCGAATAATTTATATATCCTAAAACTTATTTTAATCTTCCACATTTTTCGAATAGAAATAATAAAATAATGCGCAGAAAATAGCACCGGTAACTACCCAAACCATCGCATCCGGATAATGATAACCCAGATATCCGAGGCAAAATACTCCAGCCATGCTAAGTAATGACTTGAATATGGCCGGTATTAATTTATTCCTCTTCATATGGCTGGTTTTAAATTTGCAATTCGTTTACCCTTACAAATCTACGGCGTTTTTGAGCCTTTGAAGAAGGAAATCACCTTCGTTATTATGGCAGTGTTGTTAAAAAAGACCTTTTTTTCGCCTTGCAGTGGGTTTTTGAATGGTTAGCCTGTCGAAAATACCTGCTGTAATCTAAATATTGGAATATTTCTGAAAAACAGATGGAAACTTCCCTTGTATTATCTTGAGATAAATATTTACAAATGGTCAGATGAATTTAAATGGAAGATAAATTAATCGGGGTTTTCTACCTGGTTATCATTCAGAAGCAAAATATAAATGGATGTCATGAGGCAGGTCCATAAATAAGCATGGTATCTGCCCTGGGGATCAATGGCCGGTTCCAAAACCACCCAACCGTTCTTGATCACTTCCTTAAAATTGTGAATCATGCCGAATTCCTTTACGAGCTGGGGGTCTGAAATATTTACCTTATAGTAAGGCATCACTCCTGGCGGTTCAAAGTATTCAACTTCGGCATCGTAAGTCTTATCCATAAAACTAAAAGCAATCATAGTTTGAGTCATATAAAAAAAATTTAGATTGAAGAAATGTTCTTTAAATATCACATGCAATTATCCTGCCTTCGGACAACCTTAAAAACCATTTGATTAGTTTTACAGCACATGAAAGAAACCCATCCAAACAAATTACTGATCAAAAATATGGTTTGCGACAGGTGCATTCTGACAGTAAAGACCATTCTGAATTCATTGGATATTCCATTCACTAAAATTGTTTTAGGGGAAGTTGATCTTGTTACCAAATTAAGTGCAGCAAGGTCGAAAGCAATTGAAAAAGAATTAAGCAAATCAGGGTTTGAGCTGATCGAAACGAGAGTCAATAAGATCGTAGAGGATATTAAGAAGCTGGTTCTCGAATATATTAATAACGCAGTCATGGATCAAAAACGTAAGTTGTCTTCATTTATCAGTTCCAGGCTACATTATGATTATAGTTATCTGAGTGATTTGTTTTCTTCCATAGAAGGCCTCACGATTGAAAAATATTTTATTAAGCAGCGGATAGAAAAGGTAAAGGAGTTGATTGTTTATGACCAGCTGTCACTAACTGAAATTTCTTATCAGACAGGATTTAGCAGTGTACATCATTTATCCAGTCAATTTAAAAAAGAAACAGGCTTTAATGCTTCCCACTTTAAAAAAATAGGAGCTGCCAGACGAAAATCGATCGATAAAGCCTGATCCAAAAATTATATACATCTTCCTCTTAATAGCATAAGGTCCAACCTGTCTTTCCATATTAGTTTTGTGATGTTAATAATCAATAACAATAAAAATAAAAAACATGGAAACATCCATTCAGTCAGCAGGTTTATGTCAGCCGAATTGTTCTTGCGAAAATTGTAATTGCGGACCGGATTGCAATTGTGGAAATTCACGTAGTTAGCATCCGTCAGGAGAGGCATTGGCCTCTCCTTATTATTTCTGGCAATAGCGGGAATAAGAAGTGCGTTGATAGAATTAAGTCCTACAATAACGGCTTTAGCCGCGTAAATTAGATAGTTTAGTCAATACAGAGCAAAAACTGGTCATTAAGGATAAAACGGGAAAATATTATACGGAGGATCTTTGCATTCATAAAAGCTTCCCATGTGTAATATTTTAAATTCCCGCAAATCCAACTTAACCTGTAAAGGACTATGTGCAAATTGCAGTCGGAAAATCACATCATTCGGCGATCAGCCAGGCCAGAAAGTAGAAGAAATAAATTTAAAAGGATTTTTAAATGCCAGCCTGGATTTGTCCCCTGCCATAATTCAGAGAAGCCTCCTCTTTTCTTATAAAATAAGACCTGAATAAAGAGTTTTATATTACTAAATAATTTAGTAATTTGCTTGCCCGTCCTGCTTTTTTCAGGAGGGTTGAGAAACAAGCAACATTCATGGCCATTACAAAAACAGATATCATCGCCCGCTTAAAAATGGATATTCTTCCTTTGGGAGGGCTTAGGGCAATACCAGCAGGAATAGTTTCAGATCCTGGATTAGGACCATTAAATGAAGCTTTTCCTCAGGGGCATTTTCCATTGGGAGCGATGCATGAATTTTTAAGTAATGGTCAGGAATCCAGAGTAGCAACGGCAGGATTTATTTCAGGCCTGGTTTCCGGTCTCATGAAAAATGGGGGCGCCGCCTTGTGGATCGGTACATCCAGGACGGTTTTCCCTCCTGCACTGAAAATGTTTGGCATTGAACCGGAGCGCATCATTTTTATTGATCTGCAAAAAGAAAAGGATGTGTTATGGGCCATGGAAGAAGCATTGAAATGCAATGGGCTCGCAGCTGTAATTGGTGAAATGCCAGAACTCAGTTTTACTATCTCCAGAAGATTTCAACTTGCGGTAGAAAAAAGTCGTGTAACAGGTTTTATCCTTCGTTCAAATCCTCGCAATCTCAATACAAATGCCTGTGTATCCCGATGGAAAATAAATCCGATACCTACCTTCTCCGATGATGAATTACCCGGTCTCGGTTTTGCCCGATGGAATGTAGAACTGGTAAAGATCCGGAATGGAAAGCCGGGTAGCTGGCAGATTGAATGGGCTGACCAGCGTTTCAACCATATTACAGAATGGATTCAGTCCATTATCCCAGAACCAAAAAGAAAAACGGGATGAGATGGCAAAACGTTTTGTTACGATATGGTTCCGTCAACTTAAAACGGATTGGTTTTCTATCCGCCAGCCAGCCCTTCGTAAACAACCCTTTGTATTGTCTGCTCCCGATCATGGCCGCCTGGTCATCACAGCAGTAAACGAACTGGCCCGTGCACAGGGAGTAGAGGCAGGCATGGTGGTAGCCGATGCGAGAGCCATTATTCCTTCTCTGGAAGTATTGGATGATCCCCCCGGTTTATCAGAAAAATTATTAAAAGCAATTGCCGAATGGTGCATCCGCTATACGAATATCGTTGCGGTTGATTTGCCCGAAGGGATCATCATGGACGTGACGGGTTGCGCTCATCTATGGGGTGGAGAGATGAAATACATCAAAGACATTAATGTAAGATTAAGAAACAGAGGTTACGATCTGCGGGCAACTATCGCAGACACGATTGGAGCTGCTTGGGCTATCGCACATTATGGAGGCATCTCCCCCATTGTTGAATACGGCAAGCAAATGGAGACTCTGCTATCTTTACCACCAGCCGCATTGCGCCTGGAATTTAATGTGGTTGACCGGCTACATAAACTCGGTCTTCACCAGGTCAGGAATTTTATTGGCATGCCGCGCTCTGCACTCAGACGCCGTTTCGGTAAAGATCTGCTCCTGAAACTGGACCAGGCATTGGGTCATGAAGAAGAACCCATCACTTGCATTCAACCCATCGAACCCTTTCGTGAAAGACTCCCCTGCCTGGAACCGATAGTAACCGCTACGGGAATTGAAATCGCATTGGAACGACTATTGGATATGATTTGTCAGCGGATGCAGAAAGAAGGGATGGGAATCCGCAAAGCCTTGTTCACAGGCTTCCGTGTAGATGGAAAGTTCGAGAAAATTGCAATCGGAACACACCGGGCAACGAATAATGCCAGACATCTTTACAAGCTATTCGAAGATAAAATTTCAACTATTGAACCTGGACTGGGCATTGAGTTATTCATGATCGACGCATTGAAGTCGGAAAAATGTTCGATCCAGCAGGAAAGACTCTGGGAAACAACACATGGGCTGGAAGATCCGGGATTATCGGAACTGATGGACCGGATGGCCAACCGATTCGGTTATTCACCTATCCGGCGTTTTCTTCCCGCCGAACATTATTTGCCCGAAAAATCATTTAAATTATCTGAATCACTGAATGAAACAACAAGCGCACCCTGGATGATCGACAGACCCAGGCCATTGCATCTTTTATCCATTCCCCAGCGAATTGAAGTAACCGCACCGATTCCGGATTATCCACCTATGAATTTTCGCTATCTGGGAAAGATGCATAAAATAAAAAAAGCCGACGGGCCAGAGCGTATTGAACAGGAATGGTGGATACAGGATGGTCCGCATCGGGATTATTATGCAGTGGAAGATGAAAAAGGCGGGCGGTACTGGCTATTCCGTTCCGGACACTACCGGGAGGATAAAACTCCGAACTGGTTTATTCATGGATTTTTTGCCTGACGAATATGAATTATACAGAATTACAGTGCACGTCTAATTTTAGTTTTCTCCGCGGTGCTTCGCATCCTGAGGAACTCATTGATCAGGCTGCCGCTTTCGGATACCAGGAGATGGGTATTACTGACAGGAATAGTCTGGCTGGTATTGTTCGGGCTCATATGGCTGCTAAAGCAGCAGGGATACGATTTCTTCCCGCCTGCCGATTGGATCTGCTGGACGGGCCCCCGCTCCTGGCCTATCCCACTAACGTGCAAGGATATTCGCAGTTATCAGGATTACTGACCAAGGGCAATCTACGCGCGGAAAAAGGAGATTGTCATTTGTATAAAACGGATGTATATACTCATTTAAAAGATATCAGGCTGATTGTTGTTCCCCCCGTCATTTTGAATGGGAGTTTTGAATTTGATAGTTCATTCGAAAAACAATTATCCGCATATTTGGATGTCTTTGGAAAGCGACTTTATCTCGCCGTTTCCCGTCGTTATTTAGGAGATGATACAAAACAAATGTTCCGGCTTTCGCAATTGTCGAGGCAATTGAACATTCCACTGGTAGCGACCAACGATGTACATTATCATGAACCAGGCAGGCGACAACTGCAGGATGTATTAACCTGTATCAGGGAAAAATGTACGATTCAGACAGCCGGATTCCGTTTGCACCAGAATGCAGAGCGGCATTTGAAATCGGAAGAAGAAATGAAACGGTTATTCCGGCATTATCCGGGAGCGATTCGTAACACGAAGGAAATTGCAGAAGCCTGCCAGTTTAATCTCAACATGCTGAAATATGAATACCCGGAAGAAATCACTACGGGGGGAAGAACAACGCAGGAAGAACTCAGCATGCTGGCGTGGAAAGGTGCGCATGAACGTTTTGGAGATTCCATTCCCGAGAAAACAGTTACTGCCATATTACATGAGCTTGGTTTTATCGAACAGATGAATTATGCAGCTTATTTTCTCACTGTATATGACATCGTACGTTTTGCACGTGAGCAGAAAATTCTTTGCCAGGGTCGCGGCTCTGCGGCTAATTCAACCATCTGTTATTGTCTTGGCATTACTTCTGTAGATCCTTCTAAATTCGATTTATTATTCGAACGTTTTATCTCTTCCGCAAGAAATGAACCGCCGGATATCGATGTGGATTTTGAACACGAGCGCCGGGAAGAAGTGATCCAGTATATCTATCAAAAATATGGACGCGACCGCGCGGCCATTGTGGCGACCGTTACGCAGGAACGTCAGCGGGGATCCATCCGTGATGTGGGAAAAGTAATGGGACTCTCAGTGGATACCATCAACCGAATTTCGAGTTCGGTCTGGGAATTCACGGAAGAATGGTTCGAAGGAAAACGACTCACTGAACAGGGCCTGAACCCTCATGATAAGCTGCTTCGGAAAACGCTACAGCTAACCGAACAACTCATGGGATTTCCAAGACAGCTCGGTCAGCATACGGGCGGATTTGTAATTACCCAGGGGAAACTTTCAGATCTCTGCCCGGTAATGAATGCACGTATGGAAGACAGGACCTGCATTGAATGGAACAAGGATGATATTGATGCGATTGGCTTTCTGAAAATTGATGTTCTTGCCCTGGGTATGCTCACTTGTATCCGGAAAGCCTTTGACCTGGCGAAGTTGCATTACGGGCTGGATCTCACATTGGCCAATATTCCACCCGAGGATCCGGAAGTGTATGATATGATTTGTCATGCAGATACCATTGGCGTTTTCCAGATCGAGAGCCGGGCACAGCAATCCATGCTACCACGATTGAAGCCCCGGTGTTTCTATGACCTGGTTATTGAGGTCGCCATCGTGCGTCCCGGTCCGATACAAGGCGATATGGTACATCCTTATCTGCGCCGTAGGAACGGAGAAGAAAAAGTTGACTATCCTTCCAAAGATCTGGAAGAAATTCTTGGCCGCACACTGGGTATTCCTCTTTTCCAGGAACAGGCGATGAAGATCGCGATTGTGGCGGCAGGTTTCACCCCCAGTGAAGCAGATGAACTGCGTCGCAGCATGGCCACTTTCAAAGCGCAGGGTATGGTCAAGAAGTTTGAAGAAAAATTAATCTCGGGCATGATGCAGAGAGGATATCAGCGGGAATATGCACAGCGGGTTTTCAAACAACTGGAAGGATTCGGCAGTTATGGATTTCCTGAGAGTCATGCGGCGAGTTTTGCATTGCTGGTATATGTTTCTTCCTGGATTAAATATTATTACCCTGATATCTTTGCAGGCGCTTTGCTGAACAGTATGCCGATGGGATTTTATCAACCGGCACAAATCGTGATCGATGCGAGAAAGCATGGCGTGGAAGTTCGTCCGATTGATGTCAATCTCTCTGCATGGGATAATATGCTGGAAGAAAAATCAGGAAATTATTGTGCCCTTCGTCTGGGCTTTCGCCAGGTAAAAGGATTACGTGAGGAAGACATGCTGGTTTTGATATCCGGCAGAATAAAAAAATATACCAATATTATTGAACTACGCGATGCGGGTATTTCCCAAGCGGCACTCGAAAAATTAGCAGATGCGGATGCATTCAATTCCATGGGGCTTGACCGCCGCAGGGCGCTATGGGAAATTTCAACGGGTAATGACCAGCCTGACGGATTGTTTGCGGGCAAGACACCCGATCCGTCATCAGAAGAAAATATATCATTGCCGCGGATGAAGACCTCAGAACATGTGGTGCATGATTATGCAGCCACCTCGCTTTCCCTGAAAGCGCATCCGGTTCATTTTGTTAGGGGAAAGCTTGAGCAGCTACGTATTCAGACAACAGATAATCTGAAAGACGGACGGGATGGAGATATAGTGAAAGTAGCCGGATTGGTACTTGTTCGTCAAAGACCAGGAACTGCTGGTGGCATATGTTTTATTACGATCGAAGATGAAACAGGACATGCCAACCTGGTTGTATTTGAAAGCCTGTTTGATAAATTCAGGAAAGAAATTCTCCAATCGCGTTTGCTGATGGTGGAAGGGAAATTGCAGGTAGAAGGTGAAGTAATCCATGTAATCGTGCAGCGTTGCTTCGACCTGACAAAATTACTCCGTCATCTTACCGATGTTGTGGATGACGAACTGCCCATCCTCACCCTGGCCCGTGGCGATGAAACCTCCATTCCTGCTCATGCACAGGAAGATATCTTTCATAAGGGGAGGAACTTTAGATAGTATGAGAGTATGGGATTATGGAAGTATGAGAGTGATTTACCTTGAGGTCACAATTTGTGACCTTTGGGTGGAAAAAACCTCTTTGTTTACAACTATCTGATGACAGATGTCCGGATTTTAAATCTGAGATTGTCTTTAAATAATATGGATGCTTCTTTACATCATATTTTCTAATTTCATTTAAATAAAGATTCGTGACATGGAAAGATTTATGCTGATCGTAAGGGAAGACCTGGAAAGAATTGGCCGTCTCAGTACTGAAGATCGTTTTTCAGAATCACCCGATATGACGGATTGGATCAGATCACTTGTTGAATCGGGAAATTATATTGGTGGAGAACCCCTGGCCATAACAGGCAGGTATGTAACTAAAAATGAAGTTCTGTCGGACGGACCCTTTATCGAATCGAAGGAGGGCATCAGTGGTTATGATATTATCCTGGCCGAAAATCTGGAACAGGCAACGGCAATTGCACAAACTTGCCCAATGGTTATGGTCGGATTTGCAATCAGGGAAGTGAGACCCATACAACCATTTATTTTAAAGGATCGGGAATAACTTATTTAAAGTTTTAGCGTCAGCTGATTCATGACGGATGGATAAAATTCAGCAGGAAGTAGATAATCTGTATAAGCAACAGTTTGGTAAAATGGTTGCTTCACTTCTCTATGCTTCACGGGATATTGATCCTGAAACAGCTGAAGACATCGTACAGGATTCTTTTTCTTCGGCATTGATTGACTGGAGGCTGCAGGGTATTCCTGCAAACAGCGCCGGGTGGTTATATAAAGTTTGCAGAAACAAAGCGCTGAATAAAATAAAGAAAGATAAACGCCTGGAACCGCTGACTGAGAAACAAGATCAGGGATCGGTCGAGATCAGGTTCAGCGAATCGGTACTGGATGATCAGCAGTTGAAATTATTATTTGCCTGCGCCCATCCGGATCTTTCGCCAAAAGCGCAGGTGGTGATCACGCTGAAATATGTTGTCAACCTTCGGGTAGAGGTCATTGCGAAAATATTGGGAATGACAATCGACGGCGTGGATAAGCTTCTTTTAAGAGCCAGGCAAAAGATAAGAGATGAAAAGATTATTTTAGAAGAACCTCATCCACAAGCATTAAAACAAAGACTGTCCATTGTCCACAAAATAATTTATCTGACATTTAATGAAGGTTATAAATCTTCCGGCGGCAAAGAAATTTTAAGAGAAGATCTTTGTGAGGAAGCGTTATTACTGAACAAAGCGCTTATGGATAGCCATTTAAGCAACAAAGAAACGGCTGCCCTCCACGCATTGATGCTCTTCAATGCAGCCAGATTTAAATCCAGGATTTCCGCTTCGGGAGAACTCCTCGATCTTGAAAATCAAGACAGATCGCTTTGGAACCAGGATCTCATTCAGCTCGCCCATGATTTCTTTACCCGGTCACAAGGTGAAGATGTCTCCACATATCATTTGGAGGCAGGGATTGCCTGCTTACATTGTATAGCGGCAAGTTTTGAACTCACCGACTGGAAAACGATCGCCGGATTGTATGCACGGTTATTATATATCCATCCGAATCCGTTTGTTGAATTAAATTATGCCATCGCAAAATATTACGCCGGGGAAAAGACAGATGCTTTCAAAATATTAAATGAGTTGAAGGGTCAGTCTTTTTTAAACCAATATTATCTGCTGAACATGACACTCGGAAAGTTTCATCTATTGGAAGGTAACCATATCCAGGCCAGGCAATTTCTGCTAAAGGCGCATCAACAAACCAACCTACAGAAAGAAAAAGATTTTATCGAGAAGATGCTGAATAAATTAACAGATCCTATATAAAGAAAACTTTGTCATTGACCGATAAATAAATGCAGACTTCCATTAAAAAATATTTTGGATTCTTCCTTTTGAGGGTCCGCAAAATTCCTTCCAGGGATTGATATTCTGTCGCCTTGCACGGATTCAATGTAGGCATACGACTACATTGACAAATATTTACAATAAATTAGTAGATTGCCATTGTGTTTTAAATTTTACGTTTGAAACATCCGATAACTTAAAACCGGGATATGAATAAATTTATTTCTTATATTTTCTTTATTGTGTTAATGGTTGGGATGCAATGTTGTAAGCAGTCTACTCATGACGGAAAGGAAACGGGCCCTTCATTCAACAGGGACAGCCTTGTGCGTCATATTATTGTTCTTGCTTCTGATTCTTTTCAGGGAAGGAGACCCTTTACGCCGGGAGAAGCCAGGACGGTGGATTATCTGCAAAATCAGTTCCGTTCGATGGGTTTAGAACCGGCGAATGGGAATAGTTATTTGCAGGATGTGCCGATGGTTGAGATCATGGTCAATCCTGACTCGCTGATGAAGGTAGAATCTGCGAAAGGCAGTTTTCAATTGCGGAAATTAAAAGACTATGTTATCACAACAGAAAACACGGACTCGATCATTTCACTCAACAAGGATGAGATCATATTTGCCGGATATGGTGTAGTAGCACCGGAATATAACTGGAACGACTATGCGGGAATGAACGTAAAGGGAAAGATTGTACTTGTCATGGTGAATGACCCGGGTTTTGGAACAGCTGATACGAGTATTTTCAAAGGGAGGACCATGACTTACTATGGACGATGGACTTATAAGTTCGAGGAAGCGTCAAGGCAGGGAGCCAAAGCCTGTCTGATTATTCACAATACCGAAGCTGCTTCATATCCTTTCAATGTCGTACAGAATTCCTGGGGGTCTTCCAATCTTTATCTGGATAAGAAAGGCCGTAAGGAATTTCATCTTGCATTCCAGGGTTGGGTAAGTGCAGATGCTGCAAAAAAAATATTGTCCGGAGCGGGTAAGGACAGTTCACTATTGCTCCAGGCTAACATTCACGGATTCAAGGCAATTTCACTAGGCGAATATCTTTCCACTAACATCAAGGTAAAAGCAGTGTATAATACTTCACATAATGTCTTTGCAAAGATCACGGGAACCAAGAGGCCGGATGAATATGTACTGTATACTGCTCATTGGGACCATTTTGGAATCGGAAAGCCGGATGCTAAGGGAGATTCCATTTTTAATGGAGCATTGGACAATGCCAGTGGAACAGCAGCATTGCTTGAAATGGCCAGGGCATTTAATGGTCTCGGTGTAAAACCGGAACGTACAATATTATTTCTAGCTGTGACGGGCGAAGAACAAGGTCTTTTGGGATCGGAATATTATGCTAAGCATCCGATCTATTCCCTCAAAAAAACGGCGGCCGAGCTGAATATGGATATTGTCGGTCCGTACGAGAAAAGTAAGGATATTGTTATTTACGGGCAGGGGCAAAATGAACTCGAGGACTATGTGGCAGATGCCGCAAAGATTCAGGGTAAATATATCGCTCCGGAACCAAAACCCGAAGCAGGAAGTTATTTCAGGTCAGATCATTTCAGTCTGGCAAAGGTCGGTGTTCCGGCTTTGGATGCGAAGAGTGGGATTGATATCGTTGGAAAAGGAAGGGAATACGGGAAAAAACAGTTGGAAGATTATACTGCAAATTATTATCACACGCAGAGAGATGAATACAATTCCCAATGGACTTTTGAAAACGGGTTACAGGACATGGATTTATTATTTATGATAGGGAAACGACTCGCTTTCGAAACAACCTGGCCGGCATGGAAGCCTGGATCCGAATTCAAAGCTATCAGGGAGCGTTGACGCGACGTAATTATTTGGAAAAGATTTTTATGAGTTCGTAGTTATAATCAAGGCCTTCATAAAAGTCTTCAACCCGGATCCTTTCATCCTTTGCATGCATTCGAAAGTCATCGACATCCAGGAAGACACCTGAAATACCATAGGTTGGCATGCCCGCAGCGCGCAGGTATTTTCCATCCGATGCGCCAACACCCATAACAGGCAAAACAGGGATACCGGGCCATAATTTTTTAGTTACCTGTTCTACTTTATTCATGATCTCCGGATTCAATGGAGAAGCCGGACCGTTCTTCAATTCCATTCTGATGGAAACATGGATGCCGGAGTCGCCCAGGATCTGTATAATATTTTTTTCTATTTCCGACTGTGTTGTGCCGGGTATCAGCCTGCAATTGATGGTTGCCTTTGCAGATTGTGGTAATGCATTGATTGAATTTCCGGCTTCAACTACAGTAGTAATACAGGTGGTGCGCATGAGGGCGTTATAGTAGGGAAAAGTCGCCAACCGGTTTATCACCATCGTGTCCGGATTATTCTGGGCCGCGGCTTTCATGTCTGATTGCAATTGTCCGGTTTCGAGAGAAGACATGGTTGAAAAATAAGACTTCGTTACTTCGCTGAGCTGAACCGGAAAATCATACGCCTGCATTTTCACGAGCCCGTCAGCCAACCGATACATTGCGTTATTTTTTGTGGGCTGGGAACTATGTCCCCCGGGATTTCTCACTTCCAGGGTCAGGTAAAAATTTCCTTTCTCGCTGACCTGAACGGGACGGAGAATTCTTTTGCCTGCTTTCCTTTGGGGTTCTCCAGCATCCATATTGATGCAGTAAGCTGCATCAATCAGCGGGCGATGATTCTGCACCAGCCATTCCACCCCATCATAATCATCAGCACTTTCTTCTCCAGCCGTGAGTGCCAGGACCAGGTCGCGATCCGGAACATAACCTGCCTTCTTCAACCGGATAAAATTGGCAACGAGAATAGCCGCCCCACTTTTTACATCCAGGCTGCCCCGGCCATAGAAATAGCCATCGGTTTCCGTGAGTTTGAAAGGATCGTAGGACCAGTCCTCCCGTTTTGCCTCTACAACATCCAGATGCGCGAGAAAGAGTATGGGCGGCTGTTTCCCGGATCCGTGTAAACGCGCAACCAGGTTTTTGTTCCGCGCCACCGGACCAATCACCAGAACATCTATATCTTCAAAACCCGCATCCTTTAATCGTTTCGCTACTGCCTCAGCGGCAATAGTACAATCACCAATGGAATGTGTTGTATTGATTTCAACCAGCTCTTTAAAAATACTGTGCGCCATATTCTGATCAGAACTAAGTTTTAAAGACTGCGCTGAAGAAAAGCGGCAAATTAAGAGCATTATCAAAATTAAACCCTGTCTGAGATGTCTAATGATTTTGGGCATGCGGAAGATTGTGTGAATACGTTTAGATCTCTAATTTAGCCAGTATTATTCTGTCTCAGTCAAAAAAGGGAGAAGAATCACCGGGAACGAATTTTGTATATTAATATATCATGGACATAAAACGGGTTTTCCTTAATGCAGGCACCCTGTTCAAGAATTCTTTTCAGGGATTTTCTGATGATAAGGTGTTGAAACTAAGCGGGTCACTGGCTTATACCATGGTTTTTTCCATGGGTCCGCTAATTCTAATTATTATTACTACGAGCAGCTTTTTTTTCGGACGCGAAGCGATCGAAGGCAGGATCTATGGACAACTGGAAGGTTTTTTAGGTCACGATACCGCCCTGCAGTTACAGGATATTATCAAACATGCAGCCATCAGTGGGAAAAGTACAATAGCCACTACTATTGGAATCATCTTTTTGTTCATTGGAGCAACCGGAATTTTTTCAGAAATACAGGATTCGATCAATATGATTTGGGGCCTGAAGCCCAAACCAAAAAAAGGATGGGTAGCTTTTCTTAAAAACCGTTTATTATCGTTTTCGGTCATCATCGGACTGGGGTTTTTATTGCTCGTTTCGCTGGCTTTTTCGGCCCTTCTCGAGGCTTTTGGGAACCGCCTTAAGATTTTATTCCCGGGTATTTCAACCATATTACTTTATATTATCAATCTTTTAATTAGCATCGGAGTCTCAGGGTTTATTTTTGCTGTTATATTTAAGGTACTGCCGGATGCTATCATCCAATGGAAGGATGTTTGGGTAGGCGCACTGGCTACTACATTTTTGTTTTTACTTGGCAAATTTGCGATTTCTTTTTATATATCGAAAAGCAATGTGGGATCCACCTATGGAACGGCTGGTTCGCTGGTCGTGCTTCTACTGTGGGTCTACTACTCCTCGGTGATATTATATTTCGGTGCCGAATTCACCATGTCTTATGCAATGCAATATGGCGAGCCCATTAAACCGGCTGAATATGCGGTAACGTTTAAAGAAGTAGAAGTGGAAAAAGGCGATACGACTGTTCAGCACGCTCAGCGTTCTACCATTCGCAGAGATTAATTTCGTCGGTAAATGCCTGTATTATTTTTTCAGGCGATCTTTCTATTAGGGCAGTTGCTTCTACTTTTTTCATAAAAGAAGGTTTTATTCGGTACATTTTTCCAGCTGATCACCCATATATTTTGATTAATTTTGGGACTTATTTAAAGTCAGTTAATTATGCAATTTACAGTCAAACTTATACAGCTTCTTCCTCTTCAGTCAGGAACCGGTAAAAACGGCCAATGGAAAAAACAGGATATTATTGTGGAAACGGAAGCGACTTATCCAAAAAAAGTTTGCATTTCTGTATGGGGTGATAAAATCGAAACTGCCAGCTTACAACCGGGCAGTCTTTTGAAAATAGATTTTGACGTTGAAAGCCGTGAATTTAATGGCCGCTGGTATACCGATGTAAAAGCGTGGAAGATTGAAGTAGCGGGTAGTCCCACGCAGGCTGGTTCTGAAAAAGTTACTGCTAATATAGGTCCGGAAAATACCAGCAATGACGATGACCTGCCATTTTAGTCGGCTGGTAAATAAAAGAAGACCCCTGCAAATATCATATCCGCAAGGGTCGACTGGAAGGTTTTTTGAGATTAATCTTTTCCCATTTGCGAGAAATCGCCATAGAGACTTTCGAATTCTATTTTTCCCTCTTTATTAAAGTTATCGAATTGCACAAAATCTATTCTAAGGTTATGGCCGGTTTTCTTTGATTTACCAAACCAGGTCCACCAGGACTGAACCACTTTTGCATCAGCATCTACATAGGCAAGGTAATCAGGGTACCCAACTACCTTTACTCTGATACTATCGTAATAATCGAAATCGGCTGTCCAGTTTTTAAAGGCGTCTGCAATGGGAATAGGCTTGGGCATTCCGGTAACCCAGAATTTGGCTGTGTCCGCGTAAAGTTTTGAATTGGTAGCGACATCCTTTTCCAGATAGGCTTTCACTGATTTGTTTACAACCTGGATGTAGGGATGCTTAATGTAGATCGTTCCATTCTTTTCTTCCTGGGAAAAGCAGGTGATACTAATCAGAAACAGGCATGTCGTTAAGATAATTTTGCTCATGTGTTGATGTTTTAGTGGTTCAAACTAAAGATATGGAAATCCCCAATCTAAACATCTTCTCTATTTTTCATTTATTTCTCAGAAAAATAGTTTGAATTTGCGGAGACAGATTTTAATGCGAAATGAGAATGTACCCTCAACAAAATATGACTACTGTCATTATGTTCAACAGATCCGGCATACACGATGAAAGGTTCCTGGATAAAATGGACCGCAATTTCCCTCCTGTATAACGCTTAAGGCCTTATATAAAATTGGATTAGATTTATTGCAACTTAATTTCCCCTCACCGGTCTGATCAGGCATGTGCACCATACTACTGAATATCATTTGACAGACAAAGTTCTGATTGACCGCGTTTTACGCGGTGATACGAGGGCTTTCGGACTCATTATTAAAAATACTGAAAACCTGGTTGCCCAGATCGTTTTTAAGTTGATCCCCGTTTCGGAGGACCGGAAAGATATTGCCCAGGATATATATCTGAAAGCGTTTCATGGTCTGCCAGGGTTTAAACTCCAGTCCAAACTATCTACCTGGATAGCCCAGATCGCATATAATACCTGCCTATCATGGATTGAAAAGAAAAAACCTCTTCTATACGGAGCCCCCTCTGATGATGACATTTATTTTGAATCGGTGAATACGGCTCATCATGGAGCTTCCAATGACAACGAAACTGAAAAACGGGTTTTTGAAAAGGAACTTTCCGGAATACTTAGTAGAGAAATTGACCGATTACCACCAGTATACCAAACCCTGATTATGCTCTATCATCATGAATCCTTGAGTTATGAAGTCCTGTCGCAAATAACCGGACTACCAGCAGGCACTGTAAAAAGCTATCTGTTCAGAGCACGGAAAATGCTGAAAGAAAAATTATTATCAAAATATAAAAAGGAGGCATTATGAGTTACAGGCATCCGTCGGAACTGCAAATTCAGGAATACGCATTGGACAAATCCAATTGTCCGGCCGAGGTTATTGGTCATATTGAATCCTGCACAGATTGCAATACGGACGTAAAAACCTATCAGCTTCTTTTCTCAGAAATAGTAGAACAACCTGCACCGGTATTTGATTTTGATCTTACCAGCCTCATAGTTTCTCAGTTAGAACATGCCAGTCCCAGATTGTCTGTCGATCATTTTGTTGCTGGTTTCCTGGTTATTTTCGCCTCATGCGGCATTGGCATCCCCTTATTCATTTTTCGGAATAATATATTATATATGTTCAATGGCGTTCCGCCATTTTTCATTTATTCAATTCTCGGAAGCACATCTATTATTGTAATAATCAAAATATTAATGATGTATAAGAAATATCAGAATCAGATGCGTCTTTTAAATTTTAAATAAAATCCTGCAACAAATTATCAATCTATCAGTCTAACAAAAAACAATTCATGGATATGAAAAAAATAAGCATAACAGGGTTCATTTCTTTGCTGGCCATATCAGTAAAGGCTCAGGAGCAGGCAAAGGAAAATTTTGAACCTTTCAAAGACCGGGACTTTATGTTTGACGCACTGCATATATGTACGACCATTGCAGTTATCTACCTGGTTTCCTATTTTATCCTGCAGATTATAAAAAATGCCATGTCGTTCCGTATTAAGCACCGTATACTCGACAAGGGAACAGACGAAAATATCGTGCGGCAGCTTTTACAACCTGATAAAAAGGGAAATAAGAATTATACCCTTCAATGGTTTTTTATGCTGGCGTGTATTGGTATAGGACTTGTGCTTGTAAAAATCATTCAACCCTTCGGCCTTTATTCGCTTGCCATACTTGCCTTCAGCATTGCTGCAGGCTTTGGTTCGTACTACTATTTCTCGAAAGAGAGAGAGGGCTAGTACGGGGTGTAGGCATGAAATGATAAAATTAAAACAATGAAACTGATATTTTTTCTGATTGCATTTTCTCTGGTGAGTATTCGTGCTTATTTCTCCTGGTCAGGAAAGGACAGGCAAAAAAGAGGACTGTCTCAAAGTAATATGGTAATAAAATCAGATAACTTTTATGAACAAATAAATTATACAGGAAAATTTGAATTGTCGGACGATGAATCCAGTTTTAAAAGCATCTCGCCAGGAGGTTATTTTAAATTCCGTAAAAATGATATCAGGATAGAGGCGGAAAGTAACCTGAGAGGAGAAATCGTTTACACGATATATGATGGCAAAAATATTCTGTCCATGGACGAACAGGGCAAATTATTGGTCGCGCAGGCCATCAAAGAGATGATCGAACGGGGTTATGATGCCAATGAAAGAATGGAACGCGTTTATCGTAAAGGAGGGCCCGTGGCTTTGCTAAATGAAGTAGACAGCATGAAAGCAGACCAGGTAAAGGTCTTGTATCTGGCTCGCTTATTCGCTATCGACTCATTGTTGCCCAGTTTTCTGCCATACACTATTAAGAAAATCGCATCCTTGGGGTCCGATCAGGATAAAGTGAATTTTCTGACAAAAATCACGGCAGTACAACTTGAGAATCCGCAAACAGATTCTCTCTATTTTGATGTTATCAAAGGGATCGGTTCCGATATGGACAGAATGAATGCCATTTGGCACATAATCAATCGGGATTCAATTGCCAATGCAAATACGGATAAAATATTGTTTTTGGCTGGACGACTTGCTTCAGATATGGACAAAGCCAATGTTTTTCAAAAAATGATAGACAAAGGACTAATTGCAGGTCAGGATTATGACGGCCTTCTGACCTTAATATCAAAAATGAGTTCGGACATGGATAAGGCAAATTTGTATAAAAAACTGATCAGTCAGAAAGACCTGAATGAAGGGCAATGGATCATACTGCAGGACAAAATCTCCCAACTAGGGTCTGATAATGATAAAACGAACCTCCTGGTAGAACTTGCTCCAAAGATGCCTCAAACGGCAGCTCTTAAAATAAATTACCAGAAAGCAGCCAAAACACTGAGAAACGATTATGACTATGGCCATGCAATGCGGGCAATCCAATAAACTGGGCCTTCAATGAATTATGCAGATTGCTAGCTCCTAAAGTGTTAATAATCATCAGATTATAAAATAACCCATTTCCCAGGTTACAATTCATCCATTGCAGGTTACTAATTCATAGAAATATCCCTGAATAACCGACAAACCTTTGTAAACACCCTAAATCCGTCGATAATGAACAAGAATTCCACTCCCGTTGAGCTTTTGCAGGCCTCCCTGGAACAAAGCAGAAATTATACTATGAAAGCCCTTCGTATTGCATTCGCTTTTTCCATGCTTTTGGTCTTTTTCGCATTGTATCTGTTTATAACAGTTACCCCTGAAAAATTATTCAGCAAAAATTTCCATCCCTATGAATTACATACAATGAGGGGTTCCTCCAACAGTTCGGCTATAAAAGAGGCGTACAAAAATGGAAAAATGGACTCTGTGATCTGGGAATTTAACTCCCTGACTGCGGCACAACCAGAAGAATATTTATTGGCGGGGATTGCGTTCCTGGAAAAAAACCAGCCGGAAAAAGCGATAGAGACCTTCAAAACAATGATTCAAAAAAATGAAAACTCAAAAACTGATTTTTTTGAACAGGACGCTGAGTATTACCTGGCCATGAGTTATCTCAGTAATCACGAACCGGTAAAAGCAATGTCCATATTCGAAAGAATAAATGCCGACTCAGAAAACCCTTATAATAGTAATGTAAGCGAATGGTTTCTCCTGAATGTGAAAACTGCGATCGCTAAAAAATAGCTTATTCCTCTCATTATTTGCTTATTGGATTCATTATCTGAAATCCGGTCACTTAAATGGCCGGATTTCTAATATATTTGAATTCAGGCTTCGAGAAAAAAGGCTTTCCCCCGGTTACAAAACTACTATCACCATTTACCAATTAATGGAATCTGATGGAAATCAAAAAAGATTTCACTGATACAAGTTTAATTCAGTCGTTGCGAACAGAAGCAAATCCTGATGACGCAATCAGGTATTTGTATCGAACGCATTATAGTTTAACGGCGGCTTATATTAAACAAAACAGTGGAACGGAAGAGGATGCAGAGGACATATTCCAGGAAGTTGTACTCGCATTTATAGATATTCTAAAGAAAGATAAATTCCGGGGCGAAAGCAGTGTAGTCACTTTTTTATATGCGATCACACGAAACATCTGGCTGAACGAATTGAATAAGAGAGGAAGATCAAAACTTCGCGATGAAAAATTTGAAAAGGGAAAGGATACGGTGGAAATGGACGTAAGTCATTTAATTATGAACCGGGAAATAACATCGCAACTGATGGATGTAGTAGATAAATTGGGAGAAACCTGTAAAAAAATATTATTGGCCTTTTATTTCGATAATCTGGCCATGAAAGAAATTCTACAAACTCTGAACTATGAAAATGATCAGGTTGTAAGAAATAAGAAATATAAATGTTTGAAACAACTGGAGCAAATGATAACGACTGCGCCTAACCTTGCAAAAAACCTTAAACTGTATTACAATGAATGAAAATTCTACCAATACCGAACTGTTAATACAATACCTGGATGGTGAATTGCAGGGTGAAGATTTCGAAACGCTTAATAAAAATCTTGCGAATGATCAGTCGCTGCGCGAAGAATTCGAAAACCTGAAACTTGCTAAGGAGGCCATGAGGAGTTATGGACTGAAAATTAAAGTCGGAGCTATTCATGGTGATATGATGCGGGAACTGAAAGGAAATAAGGAACCCAGGGCCAAAGTAATAAAAATGATCATTCAATACGGTATTCGTGTTGCAGTCGTTTTGATTATGCTGGTGGGCATTTCTGCCCTATACCAATATCTGACAACTTCGCCCGAAAAATTATTCAGTGAGAATTACCGTCCTTATATTATACATACTATGAGAGGAGTGCCGGGAAGTTCTGTTCTCAGTGAAAAATACAAAATGGGAAATATGGATTCGGTCATAATGGAATTCAAATCCCTGCGTTCACCACAACCAGAAGACTATATATTGGCCGGTATTGCCTTTTTAGAAGATAAACAGCCTGCAAAAGCGATTGAAACATTTCAAACACTTATTCAGGAAAACACCAATTCAAAAACTGACTATTTTGAAGACGATGCAGAATACTATCTGGCCATGAGTTATCTAAGTAATCAGGAACCCGAAAAAGGACTGCCATTTTTTGAAAAAATACAGGCCGACTCCCAAAACCCCTATAATAGCAAAGTAAGTGAATGGTTTCTCCTGAAACTAAAAAGCCTGCATGTTAAAAACTAAAAGACTAACGCTCAAAGCTTAACGCCAGTACCCGGTATTATTTAGTTTTATCGGTTTCGCTGGTTACATTATCCCTAATAGCATTGACCAACTCTCAGTACGCTGAATCTGGCGTAGGAAACTCATTTTCTCAAGTTAAAAAACATCATTATGAAAACAATGCAGACAAAAGGTCTAACATTAACCGTCCTGTTTATCACTTTATTTTCTTTTGCCTGTCAGAAGGAAAACTCCGGTCATGGTACCGCAGGAAAATCCTCTGTAAATATTTTCCTTACGGATGATCCAACACTCGTTTTTGATAAAGTTTTACTGGATATTACTAAAGTCGAAATAAAAGTGGAAGATGATTCCGATCAGCGACATGAATCTGAACACCAGCAGGGTGATGATGACAGTGATCATCATGGTGGTACATCCGGTGGCTGGATTTCAGTAGATATTCATCCCGGTATCTACGATATTCTTCGATTCAGGAATGGGCTGGATACGCTGTTCGGTTCTGTTTCTTTCGACGCAACACGCGCATTAAGGAAAGTAAGGATTACTCTTGGTAACAGCAACAGCGTTGAAATCAACGGCGCCAGCGTTCCATTGACGATTCATGACAATAACAATATTGTAGTATTAAATATCGATGAATCAGTTGTTGCCATCAATTCTAGTGGATTAACCAATTTCTGGATTGATTTTGATGCAGGCAGTTCCATCCGTTTTCATGGAAACGAATTCGAGTTAAAACCGAGATGTAAAGTTTTCAGCAAGGAAAAATCGGGAGGTATAGAAGGAATTGTACTTCCTGGAAATGCCGGCGCAGTTGTAATGGCAATCAACGGAACAGATACCGCTACTGCTAAACCTGAAAACTCCGGAGAATTTAAATTCATCGGACTAAAACCTGGAAATTATACCCTGGTCTATCATGCAACCGCCAATAATTATGTTGACACAACGGTATCCAACGTGGTTATTAGTGGAAAAGAAGATGTACATGTAGCTGCTGTAACCCTTCATCAATAGCTTCAGTACTGAAAACCGGGCATTCTTTATGCCTGGTTTTTCCTCTTTATTAAAAGAAAAACAATCAATAAACTGATCGCTACCCCGATCCATAAAATATTCCAGTAAAATCCTGGATTTACGATTGGCCGGTAGTCCCCGATTAAAACAAGATGTGCCCAATAGGCTGGATTTTTATAGCGATCTTCCACTTCACTCGTTTCAAGGTAATCGACTTTAGCTTGTTGTAAGGCATGGTCAACGGCATAGCCTTTCTGTAAATAATAATGGAGGCGTTTGCAAATAAATGAAGTAGAAATTTCGTCGGCCTTCCATAAAGAAGTCACGACACTCTTACAACCTGCATAGGAAAAGGCTCTTGACAAACTCATTATCCCTTCCCCGTTTACCAGCAGGCCATTACCAGTTTCACAGGCACTCAAAATGACCAGTCTCACGGATTTCAGGTCCAACGTATATATCTCCTGTTCATACAAACGATGAATTGTATCGGCATCTTTCTTCATCCCATAAAATTCAATATATGAGCCCAGCAGATTGGTGTCATTTGCTATAGCATGTGTGGCCAAATGAATGACAGGGTACCTGCCGGACAAAGAAATAAACTGACTCTTGACCGCTTCATAACCGGACAACCTTTTTCCCGGTAGTTCGTTTATCTCTTCGATAGATGCAGGAAGTGCCGGAAGAATCAATTCCTCATTTTCCTTCCCGGAAAATGGCGCCATAGCCAGCACATTATAATCTTCTATTCTTTCAACTTTTTTGTCAGAAAGAAAACTGCCCGCATAATTATACGAAATAGCAAATTTTTTTACCAGCAAGGACCCGTCGGAAGAATTCACCAGCATTTCGAAAGGCACATAACTGATTTCATTAAAAGGAATGATGATAAGTCGCTTCTTACTTTTTATCTTCTCGTAGACCGGTTCAACGAGTTCCTGAAATAAAGTTAAACCTGCAATCTGTAAGTTCTTCCTGCCGGATGCCTGCGGGAACTGCAACTCCTTTCTCAAATTAAGTATGGTTGAAAATAAATTATTATTCAAAGGAATCGAAGAAAATCCGGCATCCTCTTTAGTAATATAAAAACATATCAGACTGTTTTCAGTATAATAATAAGACAGAATGGCATCATCATTTCCTTCCATTTTCTCTTTTAGACTGTCTATATTAATCGTTACACTATAAAATTTCAGATCGTGGTAGAGCGGATTTTCATCCAGCTTATCCTGAACACCAGAAAGTGCAATTTCCGCATCACGAATTCGCCCCTGCAGTGCCGTCAGAGACATACTGTCTTTTAATAACGAAACCTGTATATTAAGTCTGGCCAGTATTGTCCTGTATTTTTTTTCTTCGGATACAAGATTTGTCGGTAGTTCCGGTAAGGAAGACAATTCAAGATTTTTTAATCCGGCCTGCAAAACTGTTGCTTTATTATTTTCAATAAACCCGAAAGCAATTTTCATGTACTGTGAATCGCCCGTTTTATAAAACAGCCGGATGGCCACATTTACGGCTTGCTGAGTAGCCGGGTTCACTTTTGTTTTAAGAAACAATCTGGCATCATCAGAAAAATATGTTTTTTCTATGTGTTTTGCCAGCGATAACGCCGAATTATATGCGTGAATGGATTGCAGCAGATCGCGGTTTTCTTTCTGTCGATGGTTTAGTTCACTGAGAACCGAAGCTTTTGCAATGAGGGCGTCAAAAAGGAACAGAAAATTCTGAAGCCCTGAAAATGAAGTCGGATTTTCTGCAAAAGAAGTATCCGTAAAGGTAGGATCCAGACTGATAATGGCGGACTGGTAATCTTTAAGTGCTTCAACATTTTTCCCGGCAGCGTTTTTCAGGTCCCCCGAATATTTCAGAATAATTCCTCTGGTAATGACCGGAGCGTAATTTTTTTTATTATCATATAAATTTCTCGCCTTATCCAAGTAAATTCCCGCAGAGTCATACAGCTTTAATCGTATAAATATTTTTGTCAGAGAAATAAATTTTTCAAAATCCATATTCCGCAGCTTCCTCAAATAATACCGCGCTTCTTCATAATTATTATTTTCAAAATATGTATTGGCAATATTGAATAGCAACTCATCTCCCGGGTTTTGATATTTCATCAGGTCACTAAATATCTCAAGAGCTTCCTTATTCTTACCCTGTTTCATTAAAGCAGTGGCAATATTATTTTTGTAATTAACGATAAAAAAAACATTTAAAGGAGTTTTTGCTTCTACAATCGAAAGTGCTTTTTCGAAATAACTTATGCTTTTGTTATAATCGCCGGTTTCATAATAGAGGGCTCCTAATTTGTTTAAAAGTCTTTCGGATTCATTTAAACCCGGATGATTACTGCTGACTAATTCCGCCTTTCGATAATAATAAACAGCGCTATCCAGATCATTCAATTCGTAATAAATGGTACCCGTATATAAAAAGGGTTTGAATAATAATGAATCGGATAATTTATTATTTCTTTTTGAGATAGAGACAGCATCCTGGAAATAGTGCAAGGCTTTTGTCTGTTCGTTCTTTGACATTTGCAAGATGCCGCACTTGAGATAACTGTCCACCAGCGTATCATTCAATTTGTTCTCTTTGATCAACAGCTGGATTACCTTCAAATAGGCTACCAGGGCCGCTTTGTCAGTTGCCGCTGTAGCGTTCGCTGAACCATATAATTTTTCAGCGAGTTTATAGAGGGAAGCGTAATCAATTGGGGATTTATTTTCCTGACCAAAAGGAGAGAGCGTTATAATCAGCAAAAATAAAATTAAAGGGGTATAACGGTGCATCCGCATGAATTTGAATTCTTCAAAAGAAGTAAATTACAAAAACATAACGGTATCCGTGGGCGATGAATTATCTGCCCAAAATGAAAATACAAGGTGGGCGGGGTTTTGGAATTTGTTTCCCCAGAAGTACTGTTTGCTCAACAACGCTATTTACGGAAGTCATTTTTTCGAAAGGCGTCGGTTTGGGATTTACTCCTAAAATAGCGCCTTGCCTGGAATCGATAATATCAAATACTTCCTGGGTGACATCATTGATCGAATCAAAATAATATAATTTAACCTTTAGTGTATTGAGCGTCTTTCCACTCTTGTCATTGATACGATAATTCAAGTCAAACTCGTGCCGGTCATTGTTAGCAGGGGTTGTACCGAACACACCATTGCGAACTGTTTGAGCCAGGTTGATTGAACCCAGCAGCGTATTAACATTGCAGCCGGCAGTATTACAACTTGACCCGTCATCGAAAATAGTACCATTGTTTACACCGGGTACTTGGTTGTTGACACTGGCATTATAAATCGGTTTTAGTAAGGAATCTGCTGTTGTCAGCTTGTAAAAGCCATCAAGGAAATTAATACCCGAAATAATAATGTTCGTAGCAATGGAATCGAAAGTGCCAGCCGGAATGAATGTGATGCGATAACGAAGACCTGTTTCACTCTTTGAAACATTGATTTCGCCAGTTTTTGAATCTATATCTATGCCTTCAGGAAATCCAATATATTCTCCTGACTGGACTTTAACCGGTCTGATTATATAGTCATCATTCTGTGGGTTGAGATAAAAGACAGAATCTCCATAACTAATTGATAATCTAGGAGTTAATATAGGAGGGACGGAGGGCGAATTATTGTCCTTTTTACAGGAAATAACTGCCGTAATGAGAATAAAGATGAATATTGGTAAACGGACAAAGTTTTTCATGGCTGGCATATACCTATTAGTACGTACCAGAGGCAATTTTGTAACCAAAAAGTAAAAATATAGTCAGATTTTAGCCATTTTGGCCTGTATGGCCTGCCGGCTGGTTTCCGTCTTAGAAAGGTCGAGGGCTTTTTGAAAATTTTCTTTTGATTTTTTGTTGTCAATGTTCTGCCATAATTCTCCCAGCAAGCCGAAATAAAACTGGTTGTCTGTGAGGTTTAATTTCTCGGCTTCCTGAATGGCCTCCTCCTTACTGTTTGCCTTTGAAAGAGCATATGTCCTATTGAGAGCGGCAATAGGAGAATATTCAATTTGCAGTAATCGATTGTATAGCTGCAAAACGCTTTCCCATTTCTCTGCCGTATCTGGTTTTTGCGTGCTCCAGTAAGCGATCCCCGCTTCAAGATGATATTTAGAAATTTGATCCCCGTTGGCCGAACAGTTTAAATAATAGCCACCGCTGCTAATCAGTTCGGGATTCCACAGACTGGTGTCCTGTTCATCATATAAAACGGTTTCACCGCCTTTATTGAAACGTGCTTCAAACCGGGAAGCATGAAAACACATCAGCGAAAGCAGTGCGTTGACTGAGGGTTTATTCGTAGTGTTATTTTCCACCAACATTTTGCAAAGGCGCATCGCCTCCAGGCATAGTTCCTTGCGAAGTGTTTTATTCTGACTGACGGAATAATACCCTTCATTAAATAATAAATATATGGTTGCCAGAATAGTTTCTAACCGATTTTCAATTTGGTTTGTGGGGGGAAGCTCAATATCAATTTTTTCCTCCCTTAACTTCTCCTTAGCCCGAAACAAACGTTTATTGATCGTTTCTTTGTTGGTAAGAAACGCATCCGCAATTTCTTCAATACCAAATCCGCAAAGAATTCGAAGGGACAAGCCTATTTGCGCTTCCGTTGAAATGGATGGATGGCAAATAGCAAACATCATTTGCAACTGGCTATCATTGATATTTTCCGGTGACAAATCGATTTCAGGATCCTGGGGTGCAGAAGCATTGTTTTTTATTTCCTGTACGATTTTATTTTCAAAAATATTATTTCGCTTTAAATGATTTTTAGCTTTGTTCTTGGCTACACTATAAAGCCAGGCCACCGGGTTTTCGGGAAGGCCGTTTACCCCCCAGGTTTGTGTGGCAGTCAGAAAGGTGTCACTGGTAATATCCTCAGCAATTTCTATCTGATTAAAACCGAAACGTTTGGAAAGCACAGAAACAATTTTCCGATATTCTGTTCTGAATAAATGTGGTATTAATTCTCCCTCTGTCATAAAAAGTACCTCTAAGTTAAGAGGTAAACCGGCTACTTGGGATTCTGCACCTTCCTTACTTCAACGCTATTGCCTTCCCCTTTTAAAATCGGACAGCCGCTGGCCATTTTTACTGCGTCATCAAAATCAATCGCCCTGATAATCGTATAACCTGCGATAGACTCTTTAGTCTCTGCAAATGGTCCATCGGTTACCACATTGTTAAATTTACAAACCCTGCCTTCAGTTGATAAGCCCTTTCCCCCAACGAATTTATTCTGTGCAGCAATTCCACCAATCCAATCCTGATATTGTTTCATATATTCCTGCAATAGTTCGGGCGAAGGCTGTTTTTCTTTTGTCAGAATGTCCAGTCGAAAAAGTAATACGAATTCTTCCATGATTTTTATTTTAAAGCGTTAAAGATGTGTTTCAAACTCTCCCATAATAAACAACCTGTGCCTGTATATCATAACAATCGGGATAAAATGAATTGGACATCAGGGAGAAAAATAATCAGTCTACTATTTTGGTAGATTAAACAGGAGAACCTATATTTAGCATCTTTCTAACTATGGTCCTATTAATCTGTATATTATGCCGGAAATATTTACAAAAGTGCAAACTTGTGAAAACAAAATTGAAGCCAAGTCTAATTGCGGATAGTCTTTTAAAATAATAGAGTTTGCAAATGCAGCAGAGCTATTAACGCATGGGAATAAAGACAGAAAAATAAAGGAAATTGGTACCGTATAATAATTATAATTTTGTTTCTATAGGTGTGGAGATCATCAAAGTATGAAAATCTTATGATTTTTAAATACATTTTTTCAATATAAATTTCTTCTTTATGGCAGACCAGAATAAGACTCAGCAAACCGCGCTAGGGGATGTAGCAGCCAGACAACTCGCAATCGCAACCCGGACGGTTCCGCAAATGGTTACTATTAGTCCGCGCTGGCTGACAAGATTACTAAACTGGGTGCCCGTGGAATCCGGTGTTTACCGTCTCAATAAGGTGAAGGATGCAACGGCCATTGAGGTGGATTGTTCATCCCGGGATGAGCGTATCCTGCCACAAACTTTTGTGGACTACATTGAGAACCCCCGGGAATATAATCTGGCTGCCGTGCAGACTATCATTGACGTGCATACACGTGTTTCCGATCTGTACAGCAAACCTTATAATCAGATCAGTGAACAGTTGAGACTGGCAATAGAAACCATCAAAGAGAGACAGGAAAGTGAATTGATCAATAATAAAGAGTACGGCTTGCTGAATAGTATCGCGCCATCTCAGGTTATCAGTACAAGGGCGGGAGCGCCAACACCCGACGACCTGGATGAACTTATCAATAAAGTTTGGAAGGAACCCGGCTTTTTTCTTTTGCATCCGGCGTCAGTAGCTGCATTCGGACGCGAGTGTACCCGCCGGGGTGTTCCGCCTCCTATCATTTCATTATTTGGTTCCCAATTTATTACCTGGAGAGGTATTCCTTTGATTCCTTCCGATAAAGTGAAAGTTGAAAATGGAAAATCAAAAATTATTCTATTAAGAACAGGCGAGAGCAGACAGGGTGTCGTCGGTTTGTTTCAACCAGGATTACCTGGAGAGCAAACCCCTGGTTTGTCAGTGCGCTTCATGGGAATCAATGAAAGAGCTATTGCCTCCTATTTGATTTCACTGTATTGCTCCCTGGCCGTTTTGGTAGATGATGCAATTGCTGTTTTGGACAATGTTGAAACTGGTAACTACCATGAGTACAAATATTGATCAGCCGTTTTCCCCGGATGAAAGGTTGTTACAGGAACTGGCTAATCGTTTATTTAAGGATAATGAATCACACAGTTCATTGCCCGTAGCTGGTCACTACGCGCCAGTCGATGAATCTCCGACTGACCCGAGAAATACATCATCATTCGATGCAATTCCCTATGGCATCCCTCAACCGCATTTCGCAAGCATTGGTATCCCTGCTTCGGCAGGCGGTGCGGGTATTTCACCCGGCGCGATGAATAAAATCAACGAAATTGACTTGAGGAACAGGGATGAGATTTTGATTGACAAACAAAAAACTGATTCCAATAAATTACCAAAATCTGTTGCGGGCAGTGGCATTTCTCCTTCTGCGCATCAGCAGGGAAATGAAGTAGACCTTGCCGACCCTCAAACATCGTTACCAGATCCTCATTTCCCCACAGACAGCAAAGTGCCTTCCTCAGTTGCAGGAAGTGGCATATCTCCTTCCGTCAAATATCTGCACCATAACGACAAGATCTCAAATGCCGAAGAAGAACATCTTCCGCCGGATATAAAGACAATACTGGAATCCATTTTACTATTTGATTCTGGTCCGCAATTGCCTTTTAATCCGACGCCGGTTCAAAAAGAGAACTATTATTTTCTAGAGCAGCCCTATGATATTTCAGGCAGAACAAAAGATCCTGTTACTGTTAAACCTGTTGGAAAATCAGGTTTGGTAAAACCAGCCTTCGAAGTTGATATCATAAAGAAAGATTTCCCCATTTTACAGGAGCGTGTAAATGGAAGACAGATCGTATGGCTTGACAATGCGGCGACAACGCAGAAGCCCCGACAGGTCATCGACCGCATCAGTTATTTTTACGAACATGAAAATTCAAATGTACATCGGGCCGCACATGAACTCGCTGCCCGGGCAACGGATGCCTTTGAAGGGGCAAGGGAAAAAGTAAGAAATTTTCTCAACGCCAGATCTGCAAATGAAATTGTTTTTGTCAGGGGTACTACAGAAGCGATTAACCTGGTGGCAAAATCTTTTGGAGATCAGTTTTTACATTCTGGTGATGAAATTATTCTCAGTCACCTGGAACATCATGCCAACATTGTTCCCTGGCAGCAGTTGGCACAAAGAAAGGGATTGAAAATCCGGGTCATACCTGTGGATGATGATGGTCAGATTCTATTAGGAGAATATCAGAAATTATTAGGCCCGAATACCAAGTTGGTTTCCTTTACCCAGGTTTCAAATGCGTTGGGGACCATAACACCTGCCAAGCAAATGATTGATCTGGCCCACAACGCGGGAGCGAGAGTACTATTGGATGGTGCTCAATCTGTCTCTCATATGCGTGTGGACCTTCAGACACTCAATCCTGATTTTTTTGTTTTCTCCGGACATAAAATTTTCGGACCCACCGGTATCGGAGTTGTTTATGGTAAGGAAGATTTGCTGAATCAAATGCAACCCTGGCAAGGTGGTGGAAATATGATAAAGGACGTTACATTCGAGCGCACACAATTTCAAGATGCCCCCGGACGATTTGAAGCGGGAACAGGCAATATCGCTGATGCTGTTGGTTTGGGTGCGGCCTTGGATTATGTAAATAAAATAGGTATTGACAATATCAGCCAGTACGAGCATTATTTATTGCTCTACGCGACAGGTCTTATGCAGGATGTGCCTGGATTAAAATTAATTGGTACAGCTCCGGATAAAGCCAGTGTGCTTTCATTTATATTGCAAGGTTATACCAATGATGACGTAGGAAAAGCGTTGAATGAAGAAGGAATCGCCGTCAGGACAGGTCATCATTGCGCGCAACCGATCCTTCGACGATTCGGAGTTGAAAGCACGGTCAGGCCTTCTCTTGCTTTTTATAATACCTGCGCGGATGTTGATAGACTAATATCTGTTCTTCACCGCTTAAAAGGACGATAGGAATATCGCTGGTACCTAGTTTATTACTGAACAGCTTTCGTTCAAAACCGGACAGTCCCATACGTTAAAAATAATATAAGTACCTGATCAACAATAATATATCAGACTGGCACTCTCTTGGGATTGAAAAGCCATGAAACAACCTATTCTTTCAACCATAACCATTTCAATGTTAACGATCAGTGTCTGCTCTATAAGAGCAGTGGTTGTCAATACTGTTGATAGTCTGAGGTCCGAATAGACCCATGGATTCGGGTACCATGCACCTTCAATCTTAAAAACTTCAAAAACTAAATGACCATGTTAAAGAATTATTTCAAAGTTGCTTTCAGAAATCTTCTTCGGAATAAAGCTTTCTCAGTCATCAATATCCTCGGCCTGGCGGTTGGCATGGCAAGCGCGGTCATTATATTATTATGGATACAAAACGAAGTGAGCTACGATCGATTTCATGCAAACGACAAACGTCTTTTCGAAGTATGGGAAAATGATTTGCGCGACGGAGGTCTGCAGTCGGGAACGCCAACGCCGCAATTGATGGGACCTGCACTCAAAAGCGACTATCCGGAAATAGAAAATTCAGCCCGTATTGGCTGGAATCAATACATCCTTTTTAGATACGGAAATAAATCTGTGAAAGTGAATGGTACTTGGGCCGATCCTTCTTTTTTGACCATGTTTAGTTTCCCATTATTAAAGGGTGATCCGAAAACCGCTTTGGTGGATCCTCATTCTGTTGTTATAACTCAAAAAACGGCAAGAAAATTATTCGGGAATGATAACCCAATGGGCAAACTATTAAAGTTTGATAACAGGGAAAATTTCATCGTCACGGGAATTCTGAAAGACCTTCCTAACAATACTCAATTTGACTTTGAATTTCTTAATTCATCCGCTTTCCTGGAATCTAAAGGATGGATGGATGCAGACTGGACTGATGTTTCTATCCGGACTTTTGTTATCCTGAGGCCAAATGCAATCGTGGCAGATGCCAGCCGCAAAATAAAAGACATAATTAAGAAATATTCCGGCGGCCGGTCTAAGTCAGAGGTGTTTTTGTATCCGGTTAATCAACTACGATTATATTCTAAATTTGAAAATGGGAAACCTGTCGGAGGTCGTATTGAAATTATCAGGATCTTTTCTCTTATTGCATTGTTCATACTAATTATTGCCTGTATCAACTTTATGAATCTTTCTACAGCCCGGAGCGAAAAACGAGCAAAGGAAGTAGGTATCCGAAAAGTGGCCGGCGCATTAAGAAGATCGCTGGTAACACAGTTCCTCACTGAATCCATTATCATTTCAGCAATAGCTGGTTGCCTGGCGCTATTGCTGGTAATATTACTTTTGCCAGCATTTAATCAACTCACACAAAAACAATTATATATCGATAAAAGCAGTGTCAATTTCTGGCTATGGGGAATAGGGTTCATTCTTTTTACAGGAATACTGGCCGGAAGTTATCCCGCTTTCTTTTTAGCGGCTTTTAAACCTGTAACCGTATTAAAAGGTGCTTTCAAAAAAGTTAATGCTCTGGTGACACCACGCAAAATCCTGGTCGTGTCCCAGTTTTCATTCGCGATTATATTGATCATTTGTACATTAATAATCATTCAGCAAATTAAATATGCCCGGCAAAGAAATACCGGATATGACAGAAATAATCTTGCTTATGTTTTTATGGAGGGTGATATCCCAAAAAATTATGAATTCATTAAAAACGAACTAATAAATTCCGGTGTGGCCATCTCCGTTAACCAAACCATGGCGCCTCTTACACAAAGCTGGAGTTCAGGATCCAGTTTAAGCTGGCAGGGGAAGGATCCCAATATGCGTATTAGTTTTGACCGGTCAACGACGGATGGAAATCTGGTTAAAATCATGGGGCTTGATCTTATAGCAGGCAGGGATATTGATACAAAAATTTATCCCACAGATTCAACTGCCTGCCTGGTCAATGAATCGGCAGTCAGGTTAATGAAATTTAAGAACCCGATTGGGCAGATCATTTTTGATGATCCTGTTGCCTGGCATATCGTGGGTGTAATAAAAGATTTTATACTTACTTCACCTTATGATCCCACAAGGCCGATAATATTCAAGGGACCAAAATATGGAAGGAACGTTTTAAATATGAAGTTTAATAATGCTCATACGACCGCAGAGAACGTAGCTTCAGCAGAAAAAATATTCAAAAAATATAATCCCGCATATCCTTTTGAATATCTTTTTGTAGACGAAGAGTACGCACAGAAATTCAACGATGAACAGCTGACTGCAACGCTGGCCGGGCTTTTTGCCGGCCTGACCATTTTCATTTCCTGCCTGGGATTGTTTGGTCTGGCAACTTATATGGCCGAAAACAGGATCAAGGAAATTGGTGTAAGAAAAGTATTAGGCGCCTCTATTACAAATATTACAGCATTGCTGTCTAAAGACTTTGTGAAACTGGTAATCATCGCGATTATTATCGCCTCCCCCATTGCATGGTATTTTATGAATGACTGGTTGATGGGTTTTAACTACCGAATTCAGATCAGTTGGCGGGTATTTGCCCTGGCGGGCACCGCAGCAATAGCAATTTCATTGATAACGGTGAGTTTTCAGGCAGTAAGGGCAGCTATTGCGAATCCTGTTAAAAGTCTGAGATCGGAATGATGCATTGATGACCGGGTGTTGGAAAAGCATTAGGCATTTGAATTCAAAGATTGTTTTTTGAACCAAAAATAAAAAGGTATACCCGAAAATGTCAATAATAGTCCGATCAATGAATCACGTGTATTTACAATAAGTGTAGTGATTACCAGGGTTAGCGAGAATAAAATGACTATAACGGGTATAACGGGATAGCCGATCACTTTACTGGTAATTTTTTTCTGACTTTTCATCTTGATAAGCCCGGCTGCACTAAGCACGGTAAATGAATAACCACATACAACAATCAGATCTGTGAGCTGATCAAAAGTACCCGTAATCACCAGTACAGAACTCCAGACACAGGAATATATCAATGCAATATATGGAGTTTTGAAAACAGGGTGCACAAAGGCTGCCTTCCTGAAAAATACTTTTTCCTGCGCCATACGAAAACTAATCCGGGGATAAGTAATAATGCAACCAGTGAGCGCACCAAACGTGGAAATAAAAATGAGCACCAGGATAAGTGTTGATCCAACGTTGCCGAACAGGGTTTCAGAAACGACAGCTGCTGCAATTTTATGGTCGGGTATGGAAGCCAGTAATTCAACTGAAAACACCTGCATGTACACATAATTCAATAAAATATATAATATGGTTACAATACTGATTCCTCCAATAATTGCATAGGGGAGATTTTTTTCAGGATTTTTTATTTCACCTGATACAAAACTCACTATGCTCCATCCGTCAAAAGCCCATAACGCACTAATCAGAGCCCCAAAAAACCCACTATATAAAGCAGCGCCGGATACCGGATGGTAACTGCTTCCATTCTGCAAGACCTTTACCGGTTCTCCCGAATATAAAAGACCGGCAATAATCAGCAGAAGTATACCCAGAATTTTGGCAGCAGTAACCACATTATTCAGAATACCTGAATTCTTTATCCCCGTAATGTTGTACCAGGTTAAGAGGATGATCATACTGATCGCCAGAATCTTAATCGATAAATTTTGGAACGGATAAATAAAATGTGCAATTGAAAAATCACTGTGTGATGGCAAAAGATTTCCAAAATGAAAAATGGCATCGGCAGATTGGGAAAATACGAAGGCCAGCGCAGCAATTGAACCACTCCCTATTATTGTAAAAACGGACCAGCCATAAAGGAAAGCCAAAAAATCACCATACATCAATCGCAGGTATTCGTAAAATCCACCTGTCCTGTCCGTCATGTTGGCGAATCCCGAATAGGTAAATGCACTAAACATTGTAATCACTCCGGCTGCGATCCAAACCCATAAAATATAATGTTCACTCATCAGAGACCGTGACATGGGTGTGATTTTCTTGAATACGCCTGAGCCAATCATGATTCCCGCCACCAACAATATGCTGGTTGGAAGCCCGATTACTCTTTTAAGCGGAATCTTTGTGCGGTCCTGATTTTCCTGCATGTATGATTTTATAATTCTTCCGGCGCTCAATTTATTATTATTTGCTAAACTAATCTTCGAGGTTTTTTTTTCTATTCAGGTTAATCCTATTTTATAAGAATAGTTTTGAAAATGGTCAGGGCATTAAACTACCCATTGCTTTTTCGAGTCATCATCCTGTTATAAATTCTGATCCATATTGCTTAACTGGCCTGACTAACTATTTTTTTCATTGGTAGGAACGGTGGAGAAAGTGCTGAAACGATTGCAGGTATTATGAATTTCTTTGGGCAGGCAGGTGCTTTTCCCTTATCCGGTAGCAAGATTACTTTTTCTTTAGTAAATCTTCAATACGGTCATCAGGAATAAGATCTGTTATTTTGACAATTTTTATTTTTTTGCAATCCGGATGTGTTGCGTTGAGTACAAAATTAAAAGATTCCGGTAAAACGGCAGATGGAACTTTTAGAATAGGAAAAATGCCTTCATCGTACCATTTATTACCAATGGGCTGGCATTTAGAGTAATCATTAAATTTTCGCCATCCAATCGGCAAGTCCTCAAATGGAACGACTTGAATTTTTATTACCTCTGGTATTTCAAGGATCATCGTTCTAAAATCCTGATTAAAACCGACGCCCTGCCTGCGAATCATATTTTCCAAAAAAGCAAGAGCTATCGAATCAGCGCAATAAATCACCTTCCGGCCGCTTCCATTCCATCGGCCCGCGAAACCTGGTGCAATTATTTTTTTACTGAAAGATTTATGTGTGATTCGATAAGCCAGCATAATGGAAATTAAACTGCGTATCCATGAGAAAGACGACCCAATTCGTCCTTAACCAGATCAACGCCACCTGGCGTCGTAAGCCAGTCGATCGGTTTCTCCTTAGAATTCCAAAACGGCTTTTGCAGCCAGTAATTAAATTCTTCAATGTTACCGAATAAATCTTCTCCTTCTCTATAAAGCGCAATTAGTTTAAGCAGATGTTCGCTTTGGATTGGATCTAAAGGCTTTTGCTGTTCTTTATAATTATGAATTGTGCGTGAGGAGATGTTTATTAATAAAGCCAGCTTCTTTTCGGGAATATTGATCGCATCAGCAAATTCATAAAACAATTTGGGTTTTATGCCCTTACGGGCATGAACGACGAGTTCAAAAGCTGACTGTAAATCCAGGCTTTTAAACCGGTCGCGAATGGATACTGGTATTGCAGATGATATAGCCATATTGTAATACATGTAATATAGCGAAAATTTTCCACATTCAAAGCGAAAGTTTTCACTCAATGATAAATCCCCCGTTTCCGGGGGATTAATTTCAAATCGCCGTTTTTAGATTGCCAAACCAACCTGGTAAACATTTATCCCTTGAAATTTACAATCTGTTCTGGTTGCAGGTCTTATATTTCAGATTTTACTTCTTTTAAACCCTGCTGATTCTGCGACTCACATGATTTTCCTGGCGATTCAAGCGGTGTTGTTCAAGTTTTGTAATGTGACCGCCATGCCTGTAAGCCATTCTTCTTTCATCCTTACGGATTTGATGATCACGCCGGTGCATACGATAAGCCTGATGCCTGCTGATATCGCCATTCCTCATTTTATGATTGATGCGATGATCCTGATTACGTAATCGCTGATTTACTTCTGATCGGCGAGGATGATTTTTAGCAAACCCATCCTGTGCCATGGAAACACTTGTGATTCCCAGAAAAGCGACAAAAAACGCGGAGAACAATAATTTCGATTTCATAATTTCTATTTTATAAGTGCCTTTACACCGTAATAGACCATATTACGAAACCGGAGTTTAAACTCTGTGAACCTTTAACATTGCTTTTTACTCTTTGAACGATAAAAATCAATGACCGAAAAAGCCGGGATGACTAATCGTTAGGCTTGAAGACCCATTTCATCGGCACTGGGACCATAACTTCCCGGTATGGGAATATTCAGGAGGCGCAGAAAAACACCCATTTGTGCACGATGATGAATAGTTTGGGATATTGCCACTCTGATGAGTTCTTCTTTGGAAATGGTAAAATAAATTTCCTCTCCATTTCTCATCGTCCAGGGATTTTGCAAAAATTCATCACTTGTCTTTGACAAGGATTCCAGTGCCTGTTTTTGATTGTCTTCGAATGTTTTGAGTAATTCTTTATTATTGTCTATCGGAGTGGGTTTATAGTCTCCTGCCGCAAAATCCAGAACTTCTGTATTAATACCCAGCGGAATCCAGCTGGGCAATTCTGCAATATGCGTTGCTAACTGGCGAACACTCATGCTTTTTTGATGTGGTTTCCAATCGTATTGATCGTCCGGTACGATTTTCAGCATTTTGCGTGTGATATCTGCTTCTGCTTTCAATTGATTTTCGTAAAAACTGGTAATGGTGTTCATATTATTTGTTTAATTATTTAAACAAAGTAAACACCGGCCACTGACAGCCCTATGGCAGACCCAGAATCATGTCCAAATTAATATTTCACAGGTAGCAGGCTCATATAATCATCCAACGGCATATGTTTCAGTATGGAAAAATTTTCTTCTGTACAATGAAGACGCAAGATGCGTGAAACCCGAAAATCCCGATAATCCTTTTTATTATGGCACCAGCCAATAAGGTGCCAGCTGAGTGCGTAGAATATCAATCCAATGGGTTCCAGTTTCCTGACAGACACTTCCTCCTGTTTATTGGTATATCCGATCTCCAGGATTTTTTGAGAAGCGATTGCCTGCTGAATTCGTGTGAGGTAATCAAAACTCTGTACGAAACATACTGGTACCTGAAGTTTAATATTGGCAGCCAGTTTTTCGATCGAATCTTTCTGGGATGAACGCAAAACGGACTTTACCTTGGTCAACGCCGACGAATAATGATGATGAATGGATTTGTCAGCAAATGTGGATACAATGGATTCCATCAACAACAGAGCATTGGCTTCTTCGGTACTGAAAGAAACTGGCTGCAGGAAATAACCGTTCACAATAAAATATCCACGATGAGGCTCAAAACTAACCGGTATTCCCTGTTCATTAAGAGCTTTTATATCCCGGTAAACAGAACGCACGCTAATATTGTATTTCTCTGCAATTTTTTCGCCGGTTACAAATTTTTTGGATTGCAGTAAAGTGAGAATACCAAATAACCTGTCTATACGGTTCATGTTTCAAATTTACCACATTCGGGTATTGACTTTCATTCATAATTTTGCTCTTTTTACAATAAAACCGACAGATTTACCCGTCCCGCATGACGCGGGACGGGATCAACGCCAGGTACAGATCAAAAACGGGTTTATTGAAAACAAGGCCAAAATAGTTAGTTTTATTTTACTAAAAAAATTAGTGTGTATAAGATATTTATACTAGTTTTGAATAATCAACTACTTTAAACGACTAAAAAATACGCAATGTCAAACGCAGAAAAATTAAAAGCACTTAAGTTAACCATAGATAAAATAGACAAGGACTTTGGTAAGGGAAGTGTGATGATGATGAATGAAAAAAGTACAGAACCAATGGAAGTCGTTTCTACCGGTTCCATTGGCCTCGATGTGGCCCTGGGTATTGGTGGATTGCCACGTGGCCGGGTGATTGAAATTTATGGACCTGAATCTTCCGGTAAAACAACCATTGCGACCCATGTTATTGCCGAAGCACAGAAAAAAGGTGGTATGTGTGCCTTTATTGATGCCGAACACGCATTTGACAGTAATTACGCCAAGAAATTAGGTGTGGATGTAGATAATCTCCTGATATCCCAGCCGGATTATGGTGAACAGGCCCTGGAAATTGCTGACCGGCTCATCCTTTCCGGCGCCCTCGACGTAGTTGTGATAGATTCAGTCGCTGCATTGGTACCTAAAGGGGAATTGGAAGGAGAAATGGGGGACAGCAAAATGGGGCTTCATGCCCGCTTAATGTCGCAGGCCTTACGGAAGCTGACAGCTACCATCAGCAAAACAAACACTATTTGTATTTTCATCAATCAACTCCGTGAAAAAATCGGGGTTATGTTCGGAAATCCTGAAACGACAACCGGTGGTAATGCCTTAAAATTTTATGCCTCCGTTCGCCTGGATATCCGCCGCATGGCTCAGATAAAAGATGGCGAAGAAGCCATCGGTAACCACGTAAAAGTGAAAGTGGTTAAAAATAAAGTGGCACCCCCATTCCGAAGTGCGGAATTTGATATCATTTTCGGTGAAGGCATTTCGAAAATGGGAGAAGTAATTGATATGGGTGTAGAATTTGGAATCGTTAATAAAAGCGGAAGCTGGTTCAGTTATGGAGCTGATAAACTCGGACAGGGTCGGGATAGTGTTCGGCAATTGTTGCTCGACAATCCGGAACTTGCCGCAGAAATCGAAGCAAAGATTCGCGCGAAGATTAAAGAGACCCAGGATGGCACTGTATCTGAAAAATAAATTGGTCTATTAAATACTTGGGTTGGTAAGTATAAAGGCTGTTCGAAAGAGCGGCCTTATTTTTTTGTGTGAACCGGAATAGATGAGCGTACCGCCTTTGATTAAAAAGTTGATGTTTATACATGGAAACCGGGGGCATAAAAAAAGGGGTCAGAATAAAAATTCAACCCCGTTTTAAAATCCAATATCCTATGAAAAACCGAAGTAAAGATATACGTAAACATTCACATCTGCAAGATCTCAAACCAATTACCCCGGAATCTTTAATTATTTTTTACAAGTTGCTCCGAAAGCACGGTATTCGTTTCTTTATCTGTTGCTTTCAGAATATAGTTACCTTTTTGTAATGCTGACACATTAACAATTTGCATTCCTGCTCCCACTTCCTGAACAAACCTTACCACGCCATAGACATCTTCTACCTGTATATTCATTGCATGCGAGGAACGAACGATTAACAGTTTATCAACCGGATTCGGATAAAATTTAAATTCAGCTACTGAAGTGGAATTCATATTTACAGTTTTCGAACACAACTCTTTTCCATTCTTACCGGTAATACGAATACGATAAGATACCGCGCCGGCGCTCCCTGAATTATCGGTTAACGAATAAACAGTATCCATTCCTGCTGACGCGTCCATCGCACTTAGCACTTCAAAATGAAGGCCATCTGAACTTTTCTCAACTATAAAAAAATCTTCTGAATCAACCGGTGAAGCAGACCAGCGTATTACTGCCTGACCATTCAATGGTGTCACAGTAAAAAAATTAAAAGTGCTATTCGATTCAGGCGAAGTAATATTTATACGCCTGATATGATCGTTGGCAGATTGTCCGAATGCCGTGCAGAAAATGAGTGCTGACACAAACCATAACTGAAGTCGCTTCATTGGATAGTAGGTGATTGTGGATAAGCTGTGGACAAAATCTATGCCATTTCCCAAAATTGGAATGAAAGTATAACGGTTCTCTAACCAGAATGCAGGGCAATTTGAATGGGGTTGGTTTGCTGAAATCCTTTACCGGAAAGGGTTTAGAGGCATAATTTCCAAATGACTGGTGATTGTTAAAAACATTATAAACAAAAAATGCAGATGTTTTATCATCTAGATTCCGTTTTTGGGCCAACCATATTCTTACAAATCCTGGTTCATACGTTTCGAGCCTGATTATCCAATAAAACTCCTGTTTGGGTTTTCAGCTTTGAACCTTAGCCTTACGCTTTAAGCTTAAATTGTGTTCAAACCCATCAAAATGAGCATTTATAAAATGGCTGCCAGCAAACGGATCGCCCTGGTGGCTCATGATAATAAAAAGACCGAGCTTATAGAATGGGCTGTTTACAATAAATCTGTACTTTCCATGCATCGCCTTTTTGCCACCGGCACAACGGGTAAAATGCTTGAGAAAGCCCTTGCCGTTCCAATTACCAAGTTTATGAGTGGGCCCCTGGGTGGTGACCAGCAGATTGGTGCCCGCATAGCTGAAAGAAAAATTGATGTCTTGATTTTTTTCTGGGATCCCATGGAAGCCCAGCCTCATGATCCGGATATCAAGGCCTTGTTACGTTTAGGCGTGGTATGGAATATTCCTTTTGCCTGTGACCGCTCCACCGCCGATTTCCTACTGACTTCTCCCCTTATGCATCAGGATTACGAAGTCATACAACCGGATTATTCCCTTTATCTGAAAAGACCACCCAGATAATTCAATCTCCTTATCTTTAATTCAATCAAAACCTCGGCAGTTTATAACCTGATCATGTGAAAAAAACATTGAAAATCAGCTTGCGGATACTTTCCGTATTAATTGCCATCGTTTTACTCGCCTTCATTGGCGGATGGATTTACCTTAAACAGCATAAAAAACAAGTCATTGCATTTATAGAATCAGAGGCTAAGAAAGGCCTGAATGGAGGAAGCCTTCATATTGGGGATATCAATATCGGATTCAAGCACACTTTCCCTCGGATTGCTTTCACCATCGATACGTTAACTTTAAGAGACAGCCTCTGGTCTCAACACCACCATGATCTGATTTCCGCAATCCGGGTTTACGCCACACTGGATTTTTTCAAACTGATTGTTGGAAAAATAAACATCGGAAGGGTTCAACTGGAAAGCCCGAAAATCTATATTTATACCGATACCTCTGGTTATACAAATACATCTCTGTTTAAAAAGAATAACCCTCCGAAAAAAGAAGCTCCCCAAAATTTAGACTACCCCATCCTGCAAATCAACAACGGTACCCTGGAAGTTGATAAAAAAGATAATAATAAATTCTTCGGTTACGATATCAGAAATCTTGAATGTAAGATTCATGGAGATCCCGGAGATCGATCATTAAAAATTGACATCGACCTGGATTGTAAAATTCAGCGAATGACCTTCAATCAAGAAAAAGGTCCGTTTCTGGGAAATAAAACGGTGACGGGAGATTTTCAGATTATCTTCAACAAAGACTCAAAAGTGCTGCAGTTTGAAAAAATCAAACTGGACGTCGACGGACAGCCTTTTATCCTTGCCGGAAAATTCTTTTTGGCTGAAGTACCGACACCTTTTACTCTTTCCTGGGTAACCGATAATCTTTCCTTTAGAAAAGCGTCTTCTTTCTTGTCTGAAAACATTCGTCTTAAACTCGGGGAATACGATATTTCAGAAACCATAACGCATCTGACCGGCTCAATGGACAATTCGGAACCGGAATATAAAACTCCTTTAATTCATCTCCGGCTCAACGTAGAAAACAGAAACCTCGTTACTCCCCTTGTAAAGATTGACGGCGCTTCATTTACTGCGACTTTTAATAATGAAGAGGTGAAAGGACGCGGACATGAAGATTCAAATACCGTTATGCATTTTTCACCTTTCAAAGCCAGCTGGGATAAAATTAATTTCAAGTGTGATTCAATCGTTATCCGAAATCTCATACATCCCCGGATGAATATGCAAATCAGTTCTGATTTCCTCCTGGAAAATATCAATACTATTTTTGATGAAAACGTCTTGTCATTTAATAAGGGCTCGGGAAAAATAAACATGATTTATCAAGGCTCGCTGGAACAAAACTACGACAGCTCCAGAATGATTTCAGGAAATTTTAATATGGATTCTGCAGCGCTGACCTATGTCCCGAGAAATTTACAATTCACCAGAGGCCAGGGAGTGATTCGGTTCGACAAAAAAGATATTATCATTGACGATCTGAATCTTTATTCAGGAACTACCGATCTGATAATGTCCGGACGTGTTAAAAGCATATTTTATCTTATCAATCAGAAAAACAAAAAGCTTACGCTCGATTGGGCAATAAAGTCGAATAAATTAAATCTTAACGATTTCACTTCATATTTAAAACAACAGCATACAAAAGTGGTTCCGAAGAAAAATAAATCCTCCCTCGCAAAAACTCTTACTGAATTTACGAATTTGCTTGAGTCGGCAAACTTTAATTTAAACCTGAATGCCAAACAACTGATATATAAAAAATTTGTTGCTAATAATCTGATCGCTAATATGGAAATGGATGACAATGCTATTAGTTTGAAAAAAATCGATTTACAACATGCCGGGGGAAGCATTTCTATTCAGGGTATCGTTCGCAACAATCCCGCAGCCAATCCTTTTTCCTTCAAGTCGCAGTTGAACAATGTGAATGTGAGCAAGATTTTTTATGCCTTCAATAATTTTGGATTGAAATCACCCACTGATAAAAATATCGCCGGTACTCTAACGGCCGATATTACCTTACAGGGTGGATTTACAACAAAGGCCCAACTCATATCCGAAGAGTTAAAGGGGTTCGTAAAATTTAACATGAATGATGGCAAGCTGATAAATTTTGAACCGGTACAAAAAATCCAGCAAACTGTATTCAAGAGCCGGAATTTTTCTGATATCCAGTTTGCTGACCTCCATGATTTGTTAGAAATAAATGGGAATAATATTAAGATTAACCGAATGGAAATCCGGTCCTCCGTTATTACCATGTTTGTGGAAGGAATTTATAATACGAAAACGGGCCCCGATCTGAGTATTCAGGTTCCACTCAGCAATCTCAAAGCCAATAAGGACTCCGTCCTCAGAAACAGAGGCATTTTCAGCAAAACCGGTGTCAGTGCGCGTCTCCGGGCTCAAAAGGGTGATGACGGTAAAATTAAAATCTCCTGGGACCCATTTAATAAAGCCGGCAAGGAAATGAAAAAGGCCGAAAGTCCTAAACTAAGGTAAGGGCCATAAAAGATTTACATCAGCTTTGCCAAAGCAAGTCATTAGCTGAAATGCACGGTCGTTTTTTAATTTTCGCATTTCTTTTTCACTATCTCATAAAATTGAAATCCAAATTAGAAAAAGCTATGTTTATCCGTCATTCCTGAGGCTCAAAATGCTTAACTTCAAGGTTCTCTAAATCATAAAAAATGGAATTTAAAGTCCATTCAACATATGTTCCTGCGGGCGATCAGCCGGATGCCATTCTTCAATTGACAAAAGGGCTTTTGGAAGGAGAAAAATACCAGACACTGCTCGGTGTAACAGGATCAGGTAAAACTTTTACCATCGCCAAAGTAATTGAACAGGTACAAAGACCTACGCTGGTGCTGACCCATAATAAAACACTGGTCGCCCAACTCTATGGTGAGTTTAAACAGTTTTTCCCCGACAATGCAGTCGGCTATTTCGTTTCCTATTATGACTATTACCAACCGGAAGCATATATGCCGGTAAGTGATACTTATATTGAAAAAGACCTTTCGATCAATGAAGAACTCGATAAACTTCGATTGCAGGCGACCACTCAGCTATTGAGTGGCCGACGCGATATTATTGTCGTAGCATCCGTAAGTTGCATTTACGGTATTGGTAACCCGGAAGAATTCGAAAACGGTATCGTTCGCATAAAACGCGGACAAACTATTTCGCGTCAGGGTTTTTTGCATGCACTCGTTAACTCATTATACTCGCGTGATCAGTTTGAATTTAAAAGAGGGACTTTTCGTGTGCAGGGAGATACCATTGATATTAACCTCCCTTATCTGGACTATGGATACCGTGTAGCATTCTTCGGTGACCAGATCGAAGAGATTGAAAGTTTTGAATTGAAATCCGGGAAACGCATCATGCCCATGGACAATGCGGCCGTTTTCCCCGCTAATCTTTATCTCGCCCCAAAAAATGTGATCAGCCAGGTGCTTGCAGAAATCCAGGATGAAATGGCCGCTCAGGTAGGCTATTTCAAAAGCACGGGAAAATTTATTGAAGCTCAGCGGCTAAGCGAGCGCGTTAACTTTGACGTAGAGATGATCCGCGAACTTGGGTATTGCAATGGAGTTGAAAATTACTCGCGTTTTTTTGATCGCAGAAAACCAGGCACAAGGCCTTTCTGTTTGCTTGATTATTTTCCAAAAGATTTTTTGTGTGTGATTGATGAAAGTCACCAGACCATTCCACAGGTGAGTGGTATGTATGGCGGAGACCGGAGTAGAAAATTAATCCTTGTAGATTATGGATTCCGGCTGCCTTCAGCACTCGATAACCGGCCGCTGAATTTTCACGAATTTGAAACAATGACAGATCAGACGATTTATGTGTCTGCAACACCTGGAGATTATGAGCTTGAAAAATGTGGCGGTGTAGTAGTTGAACAGGTAGTCAGGCCGACAGGCTTACTGGATCCGCCGATTGAAATCAGACCCAGTGTAAACCAAATCGATGATTTACTGGATGAAGTAGATAAGCGCATTTCAAAAGGGGGGCGCATTTTGGTGACAACTCTCACCAAACGAATGGCTGAAGAAATGGATAAATACCTGCATCGTCTCAATATCAAATCAAAATATATACATAGTGAAGTGGATACACTGGAAAGGGTAGAAATCCTTCGCCAACTCCGGCTGGGTGAAATTGATGTATTGGTTGGCGTTAATCTTTTGAGAGAAGGACTGGATCTGCCGGAGGTTACGCTGGTGGCTATTCTTGACGCAGATAAAGAAGGATTTCTGAGAAATGAACGATCACTTACCCAAACTGCCGGCCGGGCCGCGCGCAATGTGGAAGGTCTTGTCATATTCTATGCAGATAAAATGACAGAAAGTATGCAGCGAACAATTGATGAAACGAGTCGTCGTCGCGAAAAACAAGTAAGATATAATGAATTGAATGGCATCACACCGAGAACCATTTTGAAATCCAGGCAGGATGTATTTGCATCTACGTCTGTACTCGATATCAAAGGTTTTGATGAAAGAAATCCTTATGCCATTGCGGGAGACCAGGATCTAATAACTGTAGCTGCGGAAGAAGAAGCTGAATACAAAACTATTCCTCAGATGGAAAAAGCCATTTCAAAAATTAAAAAGGAAATGGAAAAAGCCGCAAGAGATCTGGATTTCATGGAAGCAGCCCGCCTGCGGGACAATATGTTTTCTCTACAGAAGAAATTAACCGAATTGAAAAACTAAGACGGATTATGAACAAGAAATTGTTTTTGCTTGACGCCATGGCATTGATTTTTCGCGCTTACTATGCATTGATCCGCGCGCCGCGCATTAGTTCGAAGGGGAAAAATACGAATGCGCAATTTGGATTTACCAATACGCTGGTAGAACTCATAAACAATCAGAAGCCTTCACATATGGCTGTTTGCTTTGACACGGAGGCTCCCACAGAACGACATACTGATTTTACCGATTATAAGGCAAATCGCCAGGAAGCACCTGAAGATCTAGTCATTGCGATTCCCGATATTAAAAAAATCGTTCGCGCATTCAATATTCCTATCGTGGAGCTGGATGGTTACGAGGCCGATGATGTGATCGGTACCCTTAGCAAACAGGCTGCTGTGGCAGGTTACGAAGTGTTTATGGTTACGCCTGATAAGGATTATGGGCAGCTTGTAAGTGAAAGTGTGAAAATTTATAAGCCAGGTTATCAGGGTGGGACGGTTGAGATCATTGGGCCCAATGAAGTACTGGAAAAATGGAATATCAAAAGTATTTCGCAAGTGATAGATATACTCGGACTCATGGGCGACGCGGTAGATAATATTCCGGGTATTCCGGGTATTGGAGAAAAAACTGCAGCCAAACTGCTGGCCGAATATGACACACTTGAAAATATACTGGCTAATGCGGAGAAAATTAAAGGCGCTGTAGGAGAAAAAGTGAAAGCGGGTAAAGAACTGGCTGTCATGAGTAAAAAACTGGCCACCATCATTACAGACGTTCCAGTCCAGTTTCACGAGGAAAATTTTAAACTGAAAGAATGGAACAGGGATGCGCTCCGGGAAATATTTATTGACCTGGAGTTCAGAGCAGCTGCGAAAAGGATTCTTGGAGAAGAACTACCAGGAGCGAATGGGCAAATAGCGGTTCCAGAAGGAGTGCAGCAGGATCTGTTTGGAAACGCAGTAGCAGCACCCACCACTAAAGAAATTGAGGATACCGAACTGTCTCCTGTTATCGCCGAAAAAAATATTTCGAATACTTCTCATTCCTACATATGTGCAGATACAGCAGAAAAAAGAATGTCGCTAATAACTCAATTATTGGGTGAAAAAGAAGTTTCTTTTGATACGGAAACCACAGGTATTGACGCAAATAATGCTGAGTTGGTAGGACTTAGCTTTTCCTGGAAACCTGGTGAAGCCTATTATGTCCCGGCTCCGCCTACCCGGGATGCAGTTATTGAAATTCTCGCAGAATTTGATCCCCTGTTTGAAAATCCTGACAGGATCTGGATCGGCCAGAACGTTAAATATGATATGCTGGTTTTAAAGTGGTACGGCATAGAAATCAAGGGAAAAATATTTGATACCATGCTCGCGCACTATGTAATTGATCCGGAAGGTAAAAGAAGTATGGATCTGCTGAGTGCACAATATCTCGGCTATGAGCCTGTTCATATTGAAGAACTCATCGGGAAGAAAGGGAAAGGCCAGGGTAATATGAGGGATGTGGCGATTGACAAGATCACTGAATATGCCGCAGAAGATGCGGATATTACTTTGCAGTTAAGAAACATTTTTCAGCCATTACTGAATTCAAAAGTAGTAAGAAAGGTTTTTGAAGAAGTTGAAAACCCCTTGGTGAAGGTGCTGGCAGATATGGAGTTTGAAGGTATTCGTGTTGACGTGGATTTCCTGAACGTGTACTCAAAAGCGCTTGAAAAAGAAGCAGCTTTGGCAGAGGAGAATGTCTACCGTGAAGCAGGTGTACGTTTCAACCTTTCTTCCCCGAAACAATTAGGTGAAGTTTTATTTGATAAATTAAAACTTGATCCCAAGGCAAAAAAAACTAAAACCGGTCAGTATGCAACCGGCGAGGATGTACTTCTGAAACTTGCCCACCAGAATAAAATAGTAGATGATATCCTGGCATTCCGCGAACTTACAAAATTAAAATCCACTTATGTGGATGCACTACCGGCCATCATCAACCGAAAATCAGGACGTGTGCATACAAGTTATGCCCAGGCAGTGGCCGTCACCGGGCGGTTATCAAGCAACAATCCCAACCTGCAGAATATCCCGGTGAGAACAGAAAGGGGCCGCGAAATTCGCAAAGCCTTCGTGCCACGTGACGAAAACCATTTGCTTGTTTCAGCAGATTATTCGCAGATTGAATTACGTATCGTAGCCGCCATCAGCGGCGATCCGAATATGTGTCTCGCATTCAGAGAAAAAAAAGACATTCATACAGCAACCGCAGCGAAGGTTTTCAATGTGGATGAAAAAGACGTAACCAAGGAAATGCGTTACCGCGCGAAAAGTGTAAATTTTGGAATTATTTACGGACAAGGCGCTTTCGGCCTAGCGGACAACCTCGGCATCTCCAGAACAGAAGCGAAAGACATTATAGACAATTATAAAAAGCAATTCGTCAATATTCAGAAATATATGGACGATACCATTCAGTTCGCCCGGGAAAACGGATATGTGGAAACACTAATGGGTCGTAAGCGTTGGCTTCGGGATATTAATTCGGGCAACTTTACCGTGCGTGGTTTTGCAGAAAGGAATGCCATCAATTCTCCAATCCAGGGAACTGCCGCTGATATGATCAAACTTGCCATGATCAAAATTCATGAGGCCTTTAAAAAAAATAAGTTCAGATCAAAAATGTTATTGCAGGTACATGACGAACTGGTATTTGATGCACATCGCGATGAAGTGGATGTTATCAAGCCTATTATTATTGATTGTATGCAGACTGCCCTTTTATTGCCAAACGAAGTTCCCGCTGAAGCAGAAATCGGGTCGGGTGTAAACTGGCTGGAAGCCCACTGATTGGTTGAATGCTACAATAATCAAAACCGATCGATTAACAGGATATTAATTAACACTTCATACATTTTGCGTTGCGTTAAGCGTTAGGCGTTAAGCGCCAGGCTCAAAAATGGGTCTAATTAACATTTCCTTACACCAAATTGAATAAACTTTAGGGCACTATTTTGGTCTTATTATTCTAAAATCACCCCCATGGACCTTTTTACAAAGTTTCTGAACCGAAAACACTTCCATATGAAAAAATCAAGCTTAAAATTCTTAATGCTTTCGGTCTGTATGATGGCATTTGGTTTTAGTCGGGCCGACGATACGGATTGGCCGAAGACTATTAACACAGCAAATGGCACCCAGATTAAGGTTTATGAGCCTGAGCCTGAGTCATTTAAGGGCAACACTCTGATGTTCCGGTCCGCCATTTCCATCCTCGGAAGCGGCAGTAACGACCCGGTTTTTGGCGCTTTCTGGGCTACTGCGAAAGTAGAAACCGACAGGGATAACCGGACCATGATGATCAACACATTGGATGTGACTTCTATCCGCATTCCTGCCATCGAAGGACAGGATACGATTGATTATATAGATAATGTGCTTGAAACGCAGTTTCCTCAATCAGCCGGACCTATCTCACTGGATGCCATAGTGGCCACATTGAATCAGAACCAGCAGGAAACAAAAATTTCGCAGGGTATTTTGAATAAACCGCCCAAAGTGATGTTTGTAACAAGACCGACTATGCTTGTGCTTATAGACGGAGATCCTAAACTGCAGAACAATAAAGACCTCAAGCTGGATATGGTTGTCAATACACCTTTCACCATTGTTAAAAACAACGATGGCCGTTTTTATCTCTATGGTTCAAAATACTGGTATGTTTCCAGTGCAGCCACAGGACCTTATGAATATACAAACGGACAGATTCCTGAAAATATCCGAAGCGTAGAAAAACTGATTGCAAGCAAATCACAAAATACCGCAACAACGAATACGAAAACCAGCGGAGATCCCAACGTAATCCCTAATATCATTGTAAGCACGACTCCGGCTGAACTCATTCAGTCCAGCGGTGAGCCGAATTTCACTCCGATCCAGGGTACGAACCTGCTGTACATGAGCAATTCAGACAATGATATTTTTATGGATGAAAACTCCCAGCAGTATTTTGTCCTGATATCCGGCAGATGGTTTCAAACAAAAAATCTGAATTCTGACGATTGGACATATATCGCTGCAGATCATCTTCCGGCTGACTTTGCAAAAATTCCTCCGGGATCTCCCAAGGATAACGTTCTGGCAAGTGTAGCGGGAACCGATGCAGCAAAAGATGCAGTGATGGATGCAGAAATTCCGCAGACAGCAAAAGTTGATCGTAACACCACAACAACGAATGTAACATATGACGGCAGACCCAAGTTTACCGATATAGATGGAACAAACCTGCAATATGCTGTCAATACTTCTTCCACGGTTATTCGTAACGGCGGTGACGGACGATTTTACGTAGTGGATAATGGTGTGTGGTTCGTTTCTGATAATGCGACCGGACCTTTCGCAGTAAGTACCGTCAGACCCGTAGATGTTGATCTGATTCCGCCAAGTGTTCCCGTATACAATGCAAAATATGTGAACATTTATGATGTGGATCCGAATTATGTTTATATGGGATATACACCCGGATACCTGAACAGCTTTGTCTATGGGCCAACTGTGGTTTACGGAACAGGATTTTATTACCAACCATGGTACGGAGCTTATTATTATCCAAGACCCTGGTCCTGGGGATTTAATTTCGCTTACACTCCATATTTCGGTTGGGGATTTGGATGGGGATATAGTCAGAGTTGGTTCAGTCTAGGATTTGGTTTTGGATATGGTTATGGTGGATACGGATACGGTTACAGAGGTTGTGGATGGTGGGGTCCATCCTTTTATCATCCTGCCTGCTGGGGTGGGTGGCATGGCGGCCCCAGGCCCTATGGTTTTTACGGAAATAACTTCTATGTGCATAATAACATACATGTTAACTATGCAAACAATGTATACAGAAATCGGGGTGGAGTATCCAGTCAGAGTTATTATCGGGCAGGCGGAATTGCTACCAGAACAATGAATTATAATCGTCCGACTTTGAGTTCAACCAGGCCTGGTGGTAATATTAATCCGGGTCCAAACAGTTCAAGGCCCGGTACTAATAATAACTATAACAGACCAGGAACTAATGGATCATCTTCCGGCGGAAGGCCCGCAACCGGGTACAGTCCTTCCGGTGGATCTCAACGTCCATCGTTATATTCAGACAGACAGGGAAATGTTTACCAGCGCCCGCAAGCCAATAGTAATTGGCAGCAGAGGCAAAACAGAACCTGGTCTCCTGTAAATAATAGCAGGCCGGAAGTTCAGAATCTTAATAATCAGCAGATGAATCGCAATCGGGGAGAAACACGGTCCCAAAACTTTCAAAGAATTCCATCCAGCCCATCCTCAGGCGGATATAGACCTTCGCCAAGTGGTGGTGGTGGTAATCACCCTTCAAGTGGAGGAGGTGGCGGTTCACATCCTTCGTCTGGTGGCGGAGGTGGTTCAAGATCCAGTGGCGGTCGGGGAAGATAACATTCATCATACATATCATATATATTAAATAAAAGACCTGGTAAGTTACCAGGTCTTTTATTTAAAACTACCAGTTATGCAGGTATTACCCTGATAGTGGTTTTTTCATAGATACCACCTTTGCTTTTATTTTATCGCTCAGTTCATTTACGCATATTGATTCCTGAGATCCCTGATTTCATCATGGGATTCTCTGAGTTTGGACTGCTGACTTGTCAGAAGTTCTTTTAAAAACGCCGGTAGGCGATCCGTTTCCTGGGCATTTTTATAAGCCTTCTGCGCTGCATCCTCGCCGGCTTCACAATTGGCCAGAATGGTGTGCCTGCTCTCCCCTGTAAATACGGCCTTTACGTCCATCCAGGCGCGGTAAATTTTACCCATTTCGGTGCTCCCCTTCTCCACATCACCATGTAAAACCTGGATTTCATGTGCCAGATCGGATTTTATTTTCTGGCTCTCAATGATCATTTCATCGAACAGCGATTTCAAATCACTGTCATCCTGTTTCAATTCTTTTATTGCACGCTCATAACCCGTGATACGATCATTGTTAATCATAACCAGGTCGTTCAATACCTCTACGACTTCCCTTGATTTTTCCATAAAATAATTTTTTAGTGTTATAAAATTGCAGAAAAAACCATACCAGTGCGCCCTGGCCCGCTAATCGTTGGCCACTGGCAGAAACATTTCAATAGCTCCATGTTCAGTCCGCAGGCCTGTAGTTCCCATTTTATGTTTAACTTGCCCCTCTTTAAATTCAGCCTTTTATATGGAATATTCCAAGATCATAGCTATAACCGGCCTACCGGGTCTTTTTGAACTGATCAGCAGCAAATCTGACGGCGGCATTGTGCGTTCCCTGGATGATAAAAGCACACGTTTTGTTTCCAGTCGGGTACACCAGTTTTCTCACCTTGAAAGCATCGAGGTTTACACAACCCGTCATAATGTTAATCTGGTTGATGTTTTAAAAGCCATGGAGACTAGTAAGGAAAAGCTGCCAGATGATAAAGATTCGTCTGCGTTGAAATCTTATTTTGAGAAGGTATTTCCTGAAATTGATTTTGACCGCGTATATGCCAGCGATCTGAAAAAGATGGTAAAATGGTTTTCCGTGCTTTCAAATAACCAGGTGGAAATCAAATTGTCTGAGCCTGCTGAACAAGATGTTGAACAAACCGCTGTTGAAATAGAAGAAGAAAAGCCCCTAAAAAAAGCTGCTCCTGCTAAAGCTGAAATAAAATCAACTGAAGATAAAAAGCCTGTAAAGAAGACCACCGAATCCAAGGCAACAGAATCTAAACCGGTTAAAAAAGCGACAGGGAAAAAAGAAAAACCTGAAGCAAAACCATCAAAAAAAGAGGCACCAAAAAAAGCAGAACCGGCATCCTCAAAAAAATCTGCCAGCAAACCGGCCGCTAAAAAACCAGCCGCTAAAAAGAAATAATCAATTAATATATCAGGCCAGTCAGCAATCCTGCCCAAAATCTTAAGTATAAAATGAAAACCTTATCTGCAAATATCGAAAAACCCATTCGTGTTTTCCTTCCTGAAAATTTTGTAATTAGTGATTGGAATTCAATCGCTCCATATTTTGAAGACCTGACACAGCGACCTCTTCAAACTGCTTCTGACCTTGAGAAATGGTTGAAAGATATGAGTGAGCTGGAGGCTGTGGTGAGTGAAGATGTTTCATGGCGCCATATCCGGATGACTTGTAATACAGAAGATCAAAAGTTACGGGATAATTTTACTTATTTCATGATGGAAATTCAGCCAAAGATCCAGCCTTATGCTGATCTGCTGAATCGCAAACTGATTGATTCTCCATTAACAGCGTCTCTGGACAAAGAAAAATATTTTACCTATCTGCGTTCAGTTAAAAAAAGCATTGATCTTTTTCGGGAAGAAAATATTCCGATTCAATCAGAACTCAGCGTGCTGAGTCAGCAATACGGCGCGCTATCCGGCAAGATGACTGTGACAGTCAAAGGTCAGGAATATACTTTACAACAGGCTATGAAATACCTGGAAAACCCGGATCGGGTTTTACGAGAAGAAGTATATCGTAAAGTACAGGAACGCCGGATACAGGATAAAGACGCTCTAAATACTCTTTTTACTGAACTCGTTATACGCCGTGATCAGATTGCCCGAAATGCCGGATTTTCTAATTTCCGCGATTACAAGTTTGCTGAAATGGGTCGCTTCGATTATACGAAGGAGGATTGTTTCCGTTTCCACGATTCTGTAAAACAATTTATTCTACCCCTGGTGGAAATCATTAATAAATATCAGCAGCGTAAGCTTGGTTTGGACAATCTGCGACCCTGGGATATGGATGCTGAACCTGCTAATCAACAACCGCTGAATCCATTTAAGACCGGCGATGAACTCTTGGAAAAAACAGTAAAATGTTTTAGCGATCTAAGGCCATTTTTTGCAGACTGTCTGCTTACGATGAAGAAAATGGATCGCTTTGACCTGGAAAGCCGGATTGGTAAAGCCCCCGGCGGTTATAATTGTCCCCTGGCTGAAACCGGCGCTCCTTTTATTTTCATGAATGCTGCGGGACAAATGCATGACGTTACAACAATGGTTCATGAAGGCGGCCATGCCGTGCATTCATTTCTTTCACATCATCTGGAGCTGAGTGCCTTTAAGGAATATCCCATGGAAATTGCAGAGGTGGCCAGCATGGCCATGGAACTTTTCAGTATGGAAAATTGGGAGATTTATTTTCAAAAACCGGAAGATCTTCGCCGCGCAAAAATTCAGCAGCTGGAAAGAGTAATTACAATTTTCCCATGGATTGCGACCATAGATAAGTTTCAACACTGGGTTTACGAAAATCCAAACCATAATTTAGCGCAGCGCACTGAAAACTGGTTCCGGATCCATAATGAGTTTAACTCCAAAGCTGTTGACTGGAGCGGGCTCGAAACATATCAAAAAAATATCTGGCAAAAGCAACTGCATCTATTCGAAGTACCGTTCTATTATATCGAATACGGGATTGCACAACTGGGTGCGATTGGTCTATGGATGCAATTCAAAAAAAGCAAGGAAGAAGCACTCGATCATTATATTCAGGCACTTTCACTCGGAGGAACTAAAACACTTCCCGAATTGTATGAAGCCGCCGGTTTAAAATTTGATTTTTCCGGCGTTTATATTAAGGAACTGATGGACTTTGTCGAAAATGAATTGAAGCTATTAATGAATGACTGAAGGGAATAGTGCTAGTAAAAATACCACGAAAATGGTAGGAAAGTTTCTTGTATGATTGGATACGGGCCATTATATTTGCAATCAGCTTGATATGAAACAATCTTTTTAAAATAGCTACTAATCAGAGCCTTAACCAAAAGTCCCGGTGTTTCCACATCGGGGCTTTCTATTAATTATTAATTTTCCTTCAACAGCTTATCTATTTCCCCTTGCATTTCGATAATTTCATCTTTTTTAAGTCCATCGATGATTGACCGGACATACCCATTTTTATCTACGAGCGCAAAAAACTGAGTGTGAATAAACTGCTCATCGATTGGTGAGAGATTATTTTTAGGGTCGTCCAGGAGGTAACTCAGTCTCGCCGCCAGGTATAAAGAATCTTTTTGGCCCGTCAGAAAGATCCAGTGATCTGCATCCACACCCAGAGAGTCGGCGTAATGCTTTAGCCTGCTTACGCTGTCTGTGGACGGATTTACCGTATGGGAGAGAATTAAGAAGTTTGGTTCATTCTTATACTTTTCATAAACCGACCGAAGGTTTGTATTCATCTTCGGACATATCCCCGGACAGGTTGTAAAGAAAAATTCCGCCAGATACACTTTCCCATCCACGTTTTTATTGGTTATCCGGTCTCCATTCTGATCCAGGAAGGAAAAAGCCTGAACCTTACTTAACTGAGGTAAACCGACCTTACCATAACCGGGAATTATTTTGGTCAGTATTAAGTAGAACACAATAATCAGGGTAAGGAAGAACAGGCAATAGAACCAGATTTTCTTTGACATAGCCGCAAAATTACTCCACCAAATCGGGAGCAAAAAGTTTAGCGCGATATTCTATCTTTGCAGGTCATTCATGAAAGGGATAAACGCTGACTTTATTGGAATTGGAGCTTCAATCGCCTGTGCGGTCCATTGTGCCGTTTTACCACTTTTCCTCACCGGGTTATCTGTTTTTGGGGTGAATATCATCCACAATTTCTGGTTTGAATCCGGTATGATCGGGCTGTCCTTTGTGATTGGGGCTCTCGCGCTTCGCCACGGATTCAGGCGACACCACCGGAGTCCGGTTCCTTTTTTGCTATTTACCGGGGGAATGCTTTTCCTGTTTGCAAAGCAATATTGGCACAATTATGAGCTGATTTTGCTCCCATTTTCCCTTATTTTGATCATTTCTGCCCATATTTCTAATTTTCGCTTTTCCCGGAATTCCCATAAAAATGCGGAACAAATCGTTCAAAACGATTGTTAGGCCTTAGGATTGTTATGAGAAATTGATTTCGAATTGCCATAAAAACAAGCTTTCAGCGATCTGCGCTCAACGTTAAGCCCAAAAAGGATTAAATTTGCAGTTCAAGCATTAAATATGATAAAAACAGGAAATCCGGTCATTAGCATCTATACAGAAATGACCCCTAATCCCGAAACGATGAAGTTTGTTGCCAACAAACTCCTCTATCCGGGTAAAAGCATTGATTTCCCTGATGTAGAGTCAGGTAAACCATCACCGCTTGCGATTGAGCTTTTTGGATTTCCCTTTATAAAAAGCATCTTCATCGCCAGCAACTTTGTTACACTTACAAAAACTTCCGATACGGATTGGGCAGATGTGATTCCATCCATCCGCCAATTCCTGAAAGATTACCTTGAAGACGGGAAACCCGTGGTAAACGAAGAAGAAATTACCATAGCGCATTCAGATGGGAATGCCATTGACGCAGATGATGATGACGTAGTGAAAAGAATTAAAGAACTCCTGGAAAGCTATGTTAAGCCTGCGGTTGAAATGGACGGCGGAGCTATACAATTCAGAAGTTATAATGAGGGCGTCGTCAACCTGATGTTACAGGGTTCCTGCTCCGGCTGTCCTTCATCCATGATCACTTTGAAAGCTGGTATTGAAGGCATGATGAAACGCATGATTCCCGAAGTCAGGGAAGTGGTTGCCGAAGCAGAATAATGCAGCAAATCATATCGCAATTCCTACACGACATTCACCAGACCACCTGGCTTGAGTTTATTGCCGTGATCACCGGCATTGCTTCCGTTCTATATTCCCGAAAGGAAAATATTCTTGTTTACCCCGTAGGAATGGTAAGTACGGGGATATTTGTTCTGATATACGTTACACACGGTCTTTACGCGGATGCTTCCGTGAATTTCTATTATACGGTCATGAGCATAATCGGTTGGATAATGTGGGCGCGTAAGGCGGAGGGTAAATCAGTTTTGTCCATTACGCCCTCATCTAAATCAGACTGGGTAAAAAGCATCATTTTTTTTCTGGGTTGCTGGATCGTTTTATATTTCCTGCTGAGCCGATATACTGATAGTGTTGTTCCCGTTGCAGACAGTTTTACTTCAGCCGCCGCATATACAGGCATGTGGCTTATGAATAAAAAGAAACTGGAAAACTGGACCTGGTGGATTATTACAGACCTGGCATCAGTTCCGCTCAATTTTTACAAACATCTCGTTTTTACAAGCTTTCAATACTTAGTCTTTCTGATCATTGCTTTAATGGGCTATATTTCCTGGAGAAAAAAAATTCAGCATGTCGCTGCTTAAAAAAATTGTGGTTATCGGACCGGAATCAACGGGTAAGAGTACCCTCTGTGAACAGCTGGCTGAAAATTTTAAGACGGAGTGGGTTCCGGAATTTGCCAGAAATTATTTATTGGAAATCCGGCGTCCTTATACCTACGAGGATCTGCTTTATATTGCCCAGGGGCAGCTTGAACAGGAAAACCATATTTGTGCTTCCATAAAAACGCCGCTGGTATTCATTGACACTGACATGTATGTGATGAAGGTATGGTGTGAGTATGTTTTCAAAAAATGTCACCAGTTTATACTCGACCAGATCGTAAAAAGAAAATATGACTATTACCTTCTTTGCAAAACAGATCTTCCCTGGATCGCAGACGAGCTGCGTGAATACCCTGATCTTGAATCCCGCGAACGTTTATATCACATGTATAAGGATCTGATGATAAATCAATCCACACCCTGGATTGAAATTGAAGGCGATTATGAACAAAGGTTGCAAAAAGCAATAGACTTTATTAATGTGGTGAATTTTTAATTCCCACATCTGCGTTGGGCGTTCAGCGTTGCGCGTTGAGCTTTATTGAAGAAGCTTAATCACATCCGGATCGTCCTGTAAATGGTGCATTTGGTTCAGGATCCAGGGGTATCGTGCAGCCACATGTTTGGAAAGCGGTTTGATTAAAAATATTTTTGGATTTGGCAGGCAACCCGCGATCATAGCTGATTCGCTACGGCTTAACCCCTTAGCATGTTTATCGAAATAAAATTTTGCTGCTGCATCTATGCCAAAAACACCCTTACCCATTTCACTCACATTTAAGTACATCTGAAGAATTCTTTTCTTCCCCCAGATTTTTTCAATCATAAAAGTGAAATAGGCTTCCATGGCCTTCCTGATCCAACTCCTGCCCTGCCATAAAAAAACATTTTTTGCCACCTGCTGTGATATCGTGCTCGCCCCATGAAGTGATTTACTTTTCTGATTATGCTTCATTGCTTTTTCGATGGATTTGAAATCAAATCCATCGTGATCGGGGAAGAGCTGGTCTTCCGAAGAAATTACCGCGAGTTTCGCGTAAGGTGAAATCTCATCCATTGCTACATAATTTCTTTTTAGTCCATACCCATGAAAAAGACTACCCAACTGTGTGAGGGTGAAAGGCGGGTTTATCCATTTTAAGATCAGGATGTAAAAAAACTGTGCAAAAAATAAAAACAGTAAGATCCGTTTTATCCATCTCCAGGTTCGTGGGACAATTCCTTTCGTTATAATGGGCATCAGGTTACTTTGCGGGTTCAGTTGATTTCTTAGACGGATTATTTTCGGATGGATTGCTTATGCGCATATTCAGATAGTGCAAAGTATATTTTTTACCAATAGTATAGTCTTTATACCGTGCTCGTTTCAATAAAATACCGCCGAGGATAAAGGCACCTGCCGTAATCCATCCGGAAGTCTTTACCCAGGTTCCCGCCTTTTCATTTGTGTATAAGCCATTCACAACATTAAGCACCAGGACCCCGACACCGGCAACAATCAGCAACGTTCCATCGGTTACATAATTCCATTTGGTATTATCCTGACGAATGGCATCAATCTCATGAACGTGAAACGGTATATTATTTAGAAAAATGCTATCGTTCCTCAAAGATGTTATGGTGCCGCCCAACCACTGATCATAAATAGTATGAAAACCAATGGGCATACCGGTTTCAAAGGTTTTGATATTACGTCCGTTTTTCTGAAGAATCAATACATCCGTTTGGGCGATGCTGACTAGAGGAATCAGAAAAAGAATGGACGTGACGATTTTATTCATGCTAAAAATTGAAGAGCCCAACCGCAACTAATGCCTCCTGAACAGTACTGTATACAATAAAAACATACCAAACCCAATCAGTATGGCTCCTGATATTTTATTAATGATAGCCAGATTGTGAACGGTAAGTTTTTTTCGCAATTTACCAGCCATCATAACCTTGCCCACATCCGCCGACATATTGATCAGTAAACAAACTGAAAATATCACAATCCGTTCACTCAAACTATGTGTAAGTGCAAGGATCGAAGCATTGCCCAGCCAAAAAATAATAACGCCGGGATTGAGGGTATTGATAAGAAACCCGGAAGCGAATATTCTAAACATTTCTCCCGTGCTCAGATGATCAGAGTGTTCGCCCTCCGTAGTTTTGAGAACCACTTTCTTAAAAAAGAAAAAATAGACACCCATAGCAATTAAAAAACTGCTTCCGCCATAACCGATTACATTTTTATGTTCGAGAAGCTGGGCGACCCACTCCGTAAACACATTACTGAGAAATACCAGAATAAAATCACTTAACCAAACACCTGCGACAAAACTGAAGCCCCCCTTGTGACCAACTGTAATGCTTTGCTTAATGATGGTGAAAATGATCGGGCCAACAGATAATGCAAGCAAAACTCCGAGCGCTAATCCTTTCAATACGGCTTCGACCATGCGATATAAATTTTACCGGCGTTATGCGAAAATAACGGAACCGGGAAAATAGAGTAATATTTCTCATTTTAATTAATAATCAATAATGTGCCCTTACATTTGGCTGCTCAAGGAAATTTTGCCAGTCCTTTAACAGTTTTCCCTTTAGCACGCGCGGGAATTTATGTTGTCCCCCCTCCTTACCGGTTGACCGCATAAAATCAATAAAGATCTCCGGAGGCAGAACTTTGACTGAAATATCTTTTAACGCACTTTTTCGTTCAACCGCATAATCATCATTTAAGCGTTTCAGATTTTCATCCAGCTTATCCCGGAGGATGGCCGGATCCACGTTTGAATCCGATGCAACATACCATTGATGGGCAAAGAACAGACCGTGCGGCACACCGGCTACTGTGAATTCGGGTATGGATATATTCAGCTCTTCACTTACAAATTGAATGGCCTGGTTCATATTGTCTACGCTCAGGTGTTCACCTACCAGGCTAAGATAATGTTTGGTGCGGCCTGTAATAATGATTTCACTTTTTTCTTTGTCAGTAAACCGTATGGTATCTCCAATCAAATATCGCCAGGCACCCGCAGCCGTACTGATTAATATCGCATAATCACGCCCTTCTTCCACCTGATGAATTTCAAGGGCTTCCGGGTCTTTTACGATATTTCCCTCGGCATCAAAATTTTTGCTGTCAAAGGGCACAAATTCAAAAAACAAATGCTGGCTAGTTACCAGACGCATACCTCTTTCATCTTGTCGGTCCTGATAGGCTATAAATCCTTCCGAAGCCAGGTAAGTTTCTATATATGTAATGGGTTTGCCCAGGAGTTTTTCAAATCCAATTTTATATGGCTCGAAAGAAACGCCGCCATGCACAAAAAAACCCAGATTGGGCCATAGCTCGTGGATATTTTTCAGCTTATACCGTTCTATGATTTTCTCAACGCACATCTGGATCCATGCAGGTACCCCGACGATAAATCCAATATCCCAACCAGGCGCCTGTTCTACGATTTCTTCCAATTTGCGGGCCCAATCCCGTGTTTTGGCAATTTTTTTCCCTGGTTTATAAAATGGACTAAACCAAAATGGTACTTTCTTTGCAGAAATTCCGCTGAGATCACCTTCATAATAACCGGGTCCCTTCTGCAGATCTGTTGATCCGCCGATCATCAGCCATCCTTTTCCAATACTTTTTACCGGGATATCCTGATAGTTGCGGAGACTTAGCAGTTGTCTGACCATCACGATCCGGTTACCTCGCAGTAAATCGTTAGTAACCGGAATATATTTGCTGGCTGATTCTGATGTGCCCGAACTCAGGGCGTAATATTTTATTTTTCCGGGCCAGCAGATATCGGGTTTACCTTCAAGGGTTTTATACCACCACTCTTTATATATCTTAGTATAATCATATACCGGTACATTTTCCTGGAAACTCTTTACCAGATGTCTGTTCATCAGGATTCGGTCGAAATGAAACTGCTGACCAAACTCGGTAAAACGTGCTTTCTTCAATAATTTTTTGAGAACTTTTATCTGCTGGCGTCGCGGGGATTTTTTTGGCAATCGCAAGGCCCGAGCAAGGGAATTGGGTAATTGTACATCAATTAACGCCATTGAAAATCAGGAAATTAGTGTTTTCAAATTTAAGCCTTTTTAAGCTGAACGCCTAACGCATGACGCCTAGCGCTTCGTCACCAAGGGATAAATCAAAATCGGGGCGCTTTCATTATTCGTTTTGCTGATGGCCGTTGCAAAATACCGGCTGGTGGAATCCATCATCAATGTCTTAAGACTAAATCCCGTTTCAGGATATTGACTATTTGAAATAAAACGGAACACGCGGGATGAATCTATATTAAAATCCCCTTCAGCCTTATATATGGCAAAACCTTTTAAAGCATCTTTAAGATTTCCCGCTCCGAAAAGAAATGAGAGTGAATCATCATTTGTGATCATACGAACAACCGGTACGGAAGGCCGGACACTATCAATCCAGGGCATCGGTTCAATCAGAGCTGGATAATTATAAAAATGCTCGCGGAGCGTATCATTCCACCCATAAGGGTTTTTATAAAAGGAAGTACTACTGAAATAAACCTCTCCACCAATGTCCGGATAATCCCGTATAGCATGGAGTTGCCGGGGGAGTTGATTCCTGTCTCTCCAATATTCATTAGAACCTGCGCGGAAAAAACCCAGTCCGATATAGCAGGGACGGTCAAAATGATTTTTGCTCCACCAGTTTAATAAAATTCCGAATGGAGCATTTTTCTGTTCAAACTCCCAATATATTTGTGGGACCACATAGTCAATCCATCCATTTTTCATCCATAGCAGAATATCAGCATAAAGATCGTCGTAGTTGGTCTGCCCTGCGTGCGTATCACTTCCCAATGAATCCTTTGCTAAATTCCGCCATACACCAAACGGACTGATTCCGAATTTGCAATTTTTCCTTACTTCGCGAATTGTCCGATGCAACATGATGATTACGGAATCCACATTACTTCTTCTCCAGGCTTCTTTGTCCATCCCCTGTCCATATTTGAGGTATGATGTATTGTCGGGAAATTCAACACCACCAATCCGGTAAGGATAGAAATAGTCATCGAAATGTATCGCATCTATATCATAACGACTAAGCATATCCCTTATAACTGCATTCACATATAGTTGTACTTCCTTATTTCCCGGATCGAGATAACCCGTTTCACCATAATTTAAAATCCAGTTCGGATGTTGCTTGCTGATATGATCAGACGAAATGGACGAACCGTTATGCCAGACCGTTGTCCGTCGTTTATGTTTTCCATATTTCGTTGTTTTGGTTGTATAATGGCCGAGCTGGAAAATGGCCCGGTATGGATTACACCAGGCATGAAATTCCATTCCTCTTTTGTGTGTTTCAGTAATCATAAATTCCAGCGGATCATAAAATGGAACGGGGGCTTTGCCCTGCTTACCGGTCAGCCATTGGCTCCAGGGTTCTAAATCAGAGGGGTAAAATGCATCGCAGGCAGGCCGAACCTGAACAATCACAGCATTCATCCCATTACGCTGGTGCAAATCCAGTTGCCGTATGAATTCCACTTTTTGTAACTCAGTACTGTAATTTCCCGTGCTGGGCCAATCGATATTGTCGACCGTCGCAACCCATACCGCTCTGAATTCATATTTTGGCTGGGAAAAAGAGAAAAGAGAAGAAAACAACAGGGTGACGAAGAGAAATCTTTTCATAAGCATCTAGCCGGTAATAGTGGTTTCATCAGAACTATTTTCTGAAGGATTTTCAATCGTTCGAATTTTGTCTAGGAGAACATTTAGTTGCCGGGCTTCCCCTTCACTCAGATATTTAAATAAAGATTCCATTTCTTCATTCATTCCATCCATCGAGTGAAGCAATTTTTTACCTTTTTCAGTGAGCAAAACATCAACCAGGCGCCGATCCTCGCGACATACTGTTTTTTTTACCATTCCTTTTTTCACGAGTCTGTCAACGATGCGGCTGGTATCGCTCATTTTGTCAAGCATTCTTTGTCTGATTTGCAAAGTGGACAAGGGTTGTCCGGCACCACGCAAAATGCGCAGTATATTAAATTGTTGTTGTGTGATATCAAACGGTTCAAAGCTCCTGTTCAGTTTTTCATTCACCCAGTTAAATGTGTAAATGAGATTGATAATCGATTTCTGGTATTCAGAACGGAATACCTGCTGGTTAATGTCTTTCTCTAAAGTCATATCTATCCTTAAAAATAAATTAATCTCCCCAGACCTTCACGCCTTCACTGCAGTTGGCACAAATATCGATTTCTCCCCTTCCTTTTAAAATCTTCCTGCGAAAATCGATGTATTCTGGTTCTTTCCAGATTTCCTTGAATGGTTTATTTTTTAAATCTCCCATACGATGTTTCGCATCCTTATCAAAACAACAAGGAACCACGAGCCCGTCCCAGGTTATCACTGGGGAGTGCCACAGCCTCCAGCAATGATTTTGCAAACGATTTTTAGATTCATAGCTCCCGTCGGGGTTTTTCCTGTACCTCGAAAGGTTTGTATGTTCCGGAATCAGCTGATTCGGATCTTTTGCATAGTCATAAATCTGTGCCGTTTTATACCGTATCCCATCCACCCCGGTCTTCTCTGCCAGTATTTTTGCATCCTCCAGTTGGTGCTCATTGGGTCGCACAACTAGAAACTGGAAAAAAACATAGGGCGTACTGGAATTTAGTTTTTTCTTCCATTTTACGATATTAGCCGCTCCTGCCATTACTTTTTCCAGGTCGCCACCAATGCGATATTGACTATACACTTCCTGTGTTGTACCATCGAGAGAAATAATCAGCCTGTCCAGACCGCTTTCTACAGTTTTACGCGCATTTTCATCGTTGAGATAATGGGCATTGGTTGAAGAGGCCGTATATATCTTTTTTGTAGTGGCATATTTGACCATTTCCAGGAAATCCGGATTCAGAAAAGGTTCTCCCTGGAAATAAAATGTCAGATAGAGTAGATCTGGTGCCAGCTGATCGATCATTTGCCGGAAAAAATTCATTTCAAGCATACCTCTTGGTCGTGTAAAGGATCGCAATCCGCTCGGGCATTCGGGGCACCGGAGGTTACAGCTGGTAGTTGGCTCAAATGATATGGAAACCGGTGAGCCCCATTGAATCGGCCTTCTCGTCCACTGGCTGATGTAATAACTAGATAACACCATGATCCCATTCCAGGCCCTTCGGAGGCTTAGTTTGGAAAAAAGATTGATGGTATCATGCCGGTTGAATTTGGTCATATCACATGTAAAATTAGTTTATTTGCACACGTTTACCTATCGAAATGGCCAAAAAGCAGAGTAGGATCTGGAAGATCATCGTTTTTATATTCAGTACCTCAATAATCATCATGCTGATCATGATGATATATCAATGGATTAGTGAAAAAAGGACCGCATTTGTTGAGTATCGTGAATTCGGGATTAGTATCCCCGTGAATTATTCGATTCATGGTATCGACGTTTCAAAATATCAGGATGTCGTGAACTGGCAATCGGTGAAGAACATGCGCGTTCAGGATATTTCCATCAGTTTTGTTTTTGTGAAAGCGACGGAAGGTTTGGGAAACGAGGATCAGATGTTCAGCCGGAATTGGAAAAAAATCAGGGAGGCTGGTCTGGTGCGCGGAGCTTATCATTATTTTATTTCTACCAAAAGTGGTAAGGCGCAGGCAGAAAATTTTATAAACTCGGTAACCCTGCTACCTGGCGACCTGCCTCCGGTTCTGGACATTGAACAGACTTTTGGTGTACCACCGGAAAAATTAAGGCAACGTGTCAAAGAATGGTTACAAACGATTCAGGCATATTATGGAACAGCGCCCATCATCTATACCAATGTTGATTTTTATGAACGATATTTAAAAGATGACTTCGACGGTTATCTTTTATGGGCCGCGCATTACCTTCAACCCGATCAGCCCCGTATTTATCGGAACTGGAGTTTCTGGCAACACAATGAAAGAGGGCGGGTGAATGGATGTTACACAATCGTCGATTTCGACGTCTTTAACGGCGATTCACTACAATTCAGAAAATTGCTTTTAAACTGATAAATTAAGAAATGAAAAAGACTTACTGTGTTTCCACGTGCACAACCTGCCAGCGGATTATGAAGGACTCAGAACTGATCAAAAAAGGATACGCTTATCAGAATATCAAAGAAGAAAAAATCACAGCAGCACAGTTGGATGAAATGAAGGCGATGATCGGCAGTTATGAAGCACTTTTCAGCAGAAGAGCTCTTAAGTATAAGGCGATGGGCCTGAAGGATAAAAATCTGACAGAAAAAGATTATCGCGAACTGATATTACAAGAATACACTTTTCTGAAAAGGCCGGTGATTATTTCCGGGAAAAAGATATTCTCTGGCAGCGAAAAGAAGACGGTTGCAGAAGTGAAGAAACTAAAATAGTGTGGTCCCGCATTATGAGGGATGGAATTGTGGATATGTAAGAATTCAAAATGAAGTTTGGAAAGGATAATGTGAAGATGTGATACAGAGAACTTACAGAGACATTATAGAGACCTTATAGAGACTTTTCGTTTGTGTGACAGTATCATGCTAAGGGCCTGCACCTAATCTGACAATACCTGCAATTATTCCTTGATTATTCTGAGTTTGGCGTAATTCAGCATGATTTTTTTCTCACCACCCGATTTAAAATTTACCGTCGCAATCGGATTATGCGCTGATCCCTCCATCTTTACCACTTCGCCGAATCCGAATTTCTGGTGTTCCACTTTATCTCCTGCTGCCAGGTTTGAGGTGTCGCTCGGAGCAAAATCTGCTGAAGGAATATGAATCGCGGCGGGTGTTTTTGCATTGGCAGAAATATAGGTAGGTTTGGCCGGTTCGCGACTTTTTGTTCCGGAGTCTTCTCCACCGCCATAACCTCTGTTGAGGCGATCGTATGCTGGTCGCCCTCCCCAAGAGGAACCGATTTGATTTTTTATTCCTCCGCCCGCATAACTCCGATCCAACTGGTCATCCGGAATTTCTTCAATAAAACGACTGGGATCATTCTGAATCACGCTTCCGAAACGATAACGTGAATTTGCATAGGTGATCCAGAGTTTATGCTTTGCCCTTGTGATCACGACATAAAATAGCCGCCTCTCTTCTTCAAGTTCTTCCCTGGTATTAATGGACATCGCATTAGGAAAAAGAGATTCTTCCAATCCTGCTGCAAACACACAACTGAATTCCAGTCCCTTCGCTGCATGAATAGTCATGAGTTTCACCGTATCTGCTTGTGGATCTTTCTGATCGGTATCCGTAAGTAAAGTAATCTGTTGCAGGTATCCTGAAAGTCCGGCCTGCCCTTTCTGCGTTTCTTGGGTATTAATATTATCGATTAGTATACCATCTTCATCGATGATGCTGCGGTTCGTTTGATCATCCACCCATTCCTTGATACTGTTCAGGAGTTCCTGGATGTTTTCATACCGCGCTAATCCCTCCGTCGTTTTGTCATTAAATAATTCTTTGACGATACTAGTTTGCTTGCCTACATGTACCGAAACTTCATAAGCGTTCTTCGAATTCAGCATACTCGCAAAACTTCTGATCATCAGTACAAACTGTTCGATGGCTTCCAATGTACCTGCCTTGTATCCCATGGACGATGCATTGCAGAGCACCTCCCACATGGAAATATTTTTTTCATTGGCCATGAGAACGGCCTTATCCAGGGAAGTCTTACCAATACCTCTTGCGGGGAAATTGATGATTCTTTTCAGTGATTCTTCGTCATTCGGGTTTACAATGACGCGCAGATAAGAAATAAAATCTTTGATTTCTTTGCGCTGATAAAAACTGATACCTCCATAGATGGTATAAGGTATGGCCATCCGTCGCAGACTTTCTTCAAATGCACGACTTTGGGAATTGGTGCGGTACAGAATCGCGAAGTCCCGGTTATTAAAATGATTCCTGAGTTTTTGTTCCTGAATGGTATCGGCAACATATTTCCCCTCATCATTGTCGGTCATTGTTCGCACCAGGCGAATTTTTTCGCCTTCAATATTTTCTGTCCATAGGTTTTTTGGTATCTGCCCCTTGTTTCTTTTAATTACTTCGTTGGCAGCCGTAATGATACTTTGCGTACTCCGGTAATTCTGTTCCAGCTTCACTACTTTCACATCTTCGTAATCTTTTTGAAACTGCAGAATATTTTCAATAGTTGCACCCCGGAAACTATAAATACTTTGGGCGTCGTCACCCACCACACAAACATTTTCGTAAACCGCCCCCAAAAGTTTGATAATCTCGTATTGCGCCGGATTGGTATCCTGGAATTCGTCAATCAGTATGTATTTAAACTTATGCTGGTATTTATGCAGACTTTCCGGGAAATTCTTGAGAAGCTCATAAAACTTTAGCAAAAGGTCATCAAAGTCCATGGACCCATTCTTGAAGCACCTTTTGGCATAGGCTTCGTAAATCTGGGCAATGGCGGGTCTGTTACTTCTTATGTCTTCCTGCTGGATATAATAATCGGTAGCATATTCGGAGGGAGTGATCAGTCCATTTTTAGCCTGCGAGATCCGGTTATAAACAATATTGGGCTTATAATGCTTATCATCCAGATTAAGTTCATTCACTACGGTTTTAACCACGCTCTTGGCATCGTCAGTATCATAGATCGTGAAATGATGCGGATAACCCAGTTTAGGGGCTTCTGCGCGCAAAATCCGGGCAAAAACGCTATGAAAAGTACCTATATAGAGATTTTTAGCTTCATTCGTGCCCAAAATCCTTTCAATCCTTTCCTTCATTTCCCTGGCGGCTTTATTTGTAAAAGTGAGAGCCAGTATATTGAAGGCGTCCACACCTGTTGCAAGCAGATGGGCAATCCGGGTTGTAAGCACTTTGGTTTTACCACTACCTGCACCGGCAATGATCATCAAAGGCCCGTTGATATGCAATACAGCTTCTTTCTGCGGTTCATTCAATCCAATAAGGTAATCCTGCATGCTTGCAATTTACGAACTGCCGGCGGCAGATCCAGTAGTTAAATTATACAGTTGCCGGGGGAAAAGACCTACACTTTAGGAGCTTTTTTTGGCGGGGTTGATTTACGGTTCCAGCGTGAAATCTCTATCGTTCCTATCGTGAGAATGAGCATCCCTTTTCTGAATTTAAAACCATCTACTCTTAAAAGGTTTTGTAGAAAAGCCGATTCATTATACCCAGCGCAGAACATACGCGTCGTGATCATTTTTTCACTGAAATGGATCGTAGTGCTATCCGATATAAAATAAGTTCCGGACATCCTGTTACAGCCTGTATTACCGGAAAATTTGGCTTCTTTTACATCAAATTGCATTTCCGGAAAACGACCCCCCGCTGTATCCGTTTCTGAAGCCGGTATTAAAGTCCATTTGCCGCTTATTTTGGCAAACGGCATTGATTTTTTAGGTGCTTCGATATTGGATGAATCCACCTGGGCATTCGCAGTGACAATCAGCCCGAATAATAGAGCTGTCAAAATAAAAGATTTTAACTTTGCGGGAGTATTTGATTTCCGACTATAATTATACCTAATCATGCCAGGATTTGAATTTTTTGGTGAAGAAGAACGTAAGGAAGTAAACGATGTTTTGTCTACCGGGATACTCATGCGTTATGGTTTTGATGCTGCCCGTAAAGATATATGGAAATCTCTTGAGCTGGAGCAGGCTATATGCCAGAGATTACATTGCAGCTATGCGCAACTTACTTCCAGTGGAACATCGGCGCTGACCACCGCACTGACGGCACTCGGAGTAGGCGCCGGTGACGAAGTGATTATGCCTTCTTTCACTTTTGTTGCCAGTTTTGAAGCGGTTCTGAGTGTGGGTGCCATCCCGGTTCTTGTAGATGTAGATGATTCCCTTACAATGGACCCGATTGCCGTTCGTAATGCACTTACTTTGGCGACGCGCTGTATCATGCCGGTTCATATGTGTGGAAGTATGGCGGAAATGGATGCTATTCAGGAAATATGTAAGGATCATAGACTGCTTCTACTCGAAGATGCCTGCCAGAGCATTGGTGCTTCATACAAGGGGAAATTCCTGGGTACCATCGGTGATGCCGGGACTCTCTCTTTTGACTTCGTTAAAACTGTCACCTGTGCCGAGGGTGGTGCTGTATTGACTAATAATAAAAAGACATATACTAACTGTGACGGTTATACAGATCACGGTCATAACCATATTGGTAACGATCGTGGTGCAGAACTTCATCCCTTTCTCGGTTATAACTACAGGATTTCAGAATTACATGCCGCCGTTGGTCTCGCTCAATTCCGTAAGCTGGATGGCTTTCTTGCTATACAGAAAAAAAATCATCAGTATCTGCATGCAGAATTGGCGAAAATTCCGGGAATAAAATTTAGAACTATTCCGGATCCGGCCGGTGACAGCCATACATTCCTCAGCTGGTTTATGCCGAGCCCGGAACTGACAGAAGCATTGATTACAGAAATGAAATCCCAGCAAATATTCGCCGGAAATTTCTATTGGTATGATCACAACTGGCATTATATCCGCAAATGGGACCACCTGAAAACGGAGAAATCCCTGAATCGGCTGAGTCTCGGACAGTCTGCTGCCCTGAAAAAGCTGGGCACCCAGGATTTCAGCAAAAGTGATGCGATAATGAAGTGCTGCATCAGCACAGCCATTGGGTTATCGTGGACCGAAGATCAACTTCGCGACAAAGCTTCCAAATTAACTGCGGTTATAAAAAAAGTGCTGGCTAAACATAATTCAACTACTCCATTAATGGAAATGAATCCTTCGACCTGATATATCCAATTGTTCCCAATGCATTTCTCATGGACTCCTTAAAATGGTTTGAAAGGAAATTCGATTTCAGTTATACAGATAATATTTTCCCGATGATCCTGGAGCGTCTTGTGGGAACTCCGGTACGCTTATCAAAAAAAATAGGGTCTATTTCCCCGGGATTTTTGGAAACCAGAATCGATAACAGTTGGTCGATAAAAGAAAATATTGGACATCTGACCGACCTGGAAACCCTGTGGTAGAAAAGATTTGACGATATTATTTATGGAAACGAATTCATGACACCTACGGATCTGGCAAATAACAAAACCGATCTGGCTAATCACAACAGCAAGACTGCTGATGAGCTGATACATGAATTCACAGTCATCAGATCGGAGACTCTTTCAAAGTTGGAAAATATTCCAGAGGAATACATATTCAAGTTTTCTCTTCATCCGAGGCTTAAGACCCCGATGAGGACGATGGACCTGTTTTTATTTGTTGCCGAGCATGACGATCATCACCTCGCAAGAATATCTGCGGTAGAAAGGCAACTTCGGAAGACTAATTAGTGTTTGCCTTCCATTGCATTGCAATCAGCCAGTGAGCCCAGCCTGAACCGGAAGGGGATATGGGTGGCTTTCTCAAACTCCCATTCTCTTTTGCAGAAGTATCCGGATTGGAGGTAATACAAATTGGGGGGCTGAATATATGATCCTTCCATTCCCCAATTTAATCCTTTAAACGGATCCGGTTTAATCTGGCCTGAAACTCTCGTCTGTTCTTCATCTGAAAGACCGGGGAAACATGCTATTTCGGACTTATATAAAGGCCATTGGGGGTATAATAAAGCGACTAATGTTCCAGGATATCGAAGGCCTAAAAAGTCCGTTTTCGGGCTTATAACGCTAATATTTTGTCCCCATCCGTTCAGGAAGGAAATCATTGTAAACCAAACAACAAGAAAGAAATTAAGACGTTGCTGCCGATTATTCATAATTATATCTAAATTTACGGCGTGATTTTTGTGGAAAGAGCGAATTTTTATAAAATTTGCGCTTTCGACTTTAACCCCTCAAAGATGGCATTAAGTCAATCATTACAGCAGAAATTACTCCAAAAATTATCTCCCCAACAGATTCAGCTCATGAAACTGTTGCAGGTACCTACTGCCAATCTGGAAGAGCGGATCAAGGAGGAGCTGGAAGAAAACCCCGCCCTGGAAGTAGCTGAAGAAGACCATGACGACGGTTTAACCGATGATTCAAAGGATGAATTTGAAACCGCTGATGAGGAGTTTGAACCTGAAGGGACACAGGATGAATATGATAATATCGATATCAGCGACTATGTGAATGAGCACGATGATGATGTGGCCGACTATAAACTGAGAGACGATAATTATCCCGATGCAGAAGATAAGCAAACGGTTACCCACAAACTGGAAACGAGCTTCTATGAATTACTGCTCGATCAGCTGGGTATGTTAAAACTAGACGACCGGGACCGCAAAATTGCCGAACAAATTGTCGGAAGTATTGATGATGATGGTTACCTGCGGCGTGAAACAGCTTCTATTGTGGATGACCTGGCTTTCCGACAGAATATCGAAAGCAACGACGCAGAAGTGGAATCCGTCATCGCCCGCATCCAGCAATTCGATCCACCCGGTGTTGCTGCCCGAAATCTGCAGGAATGTTTATTACTCCAGCTGGAAAGAAAAAGGAACGAAGCAAAAAGTGTTGAGTTGGCCATAAGTGTTTTGTCGGAATATTTCGATGAGTTCACAAAAAAACATTATGATAAAATTCAGCGCGGGCTAAATATTTCTGAGGAGGAATTCAGGGACGTAATCCGCCAGATTGTGAAACTGAACCCTAAGCCAGGCGGCAACTTAGGCGGTGCGGGCAAGGGTGAGGGGTACGTGGTCCCGGACTTTTTTATTTTTAATAATGCCGGCACACTCGAACTCACATTGAATTCCCGCAATGCACCCGATTTGCGCATCAGTGATGGTTACAGGGATATGCTCAAAGATTACGATCGTGGTTCAAAAAAAGACAAACGACAAAAAGAAGCTGTACTTTTTATCAAGCAGAAAATTGATGCGGCCAAATGGTTTATAGATGCAATCAAACAAAGACAGCAAACCCTGATCAATACTATGCAGACAATCATGGATTATCAGCATGAGTTTTTTATTACTGGCGACGAAACTTCATTGAAACCGATGATCCTGAAAGACATTGCAGAGCGAACAGGGCTGGATATATCTACAGTGAGCCGGGTGGCCAATAGTAAATTCGTACAGACGGAATTCGGAACCTATCGGTTGAAATTTTTCTTCAGTGAATCGCTCAGTACGGATAGCGGTGAAGAGGTTTCTACCCGGGAAGTGAAAAAAATTCTTAGTGATCTGATTGGTGATGAAAGTAAAAAGAAGCCCCTGAGTGATGAACGGCTGACTGAACTGCTGCAGGAAAAAGGATATAATATTGCCCGGCGAACAGTGGCGAAATACAGAGAACAATTGAATATTCCGGTGGCCAGATTAAGGCGAGAACTTTAATTAAGCTTAAAGCGTAACGCGTAAAGCTTAAAGCTTTCTAAATACATTACACCTCAAAAATTGGATCTGTCAACTGTCAACTGCCAACTGCCAACTGTCAAACGTCAACTGTCAACTAAATGAATACTGCATCTGAATACTTACATGGATCTTCCATTGACAAACATCCCTCACGATCCGTTCGTTTTTTTGCGCATTTCTTTTCGATTCTGTTTCATCCATTGCTGATCAGTACTTACGTCTTTGCTTTTCTTATCTATTTGCATCCCTCTGCATTTGAAGGAGTTGATCAGCACATAAAAAACCTTCGGATGTTCAGTATGATATTGTTTACCATATTTTTCCCAGCACTCAGTTTGCTTCTTGCCTGGCGGCTTAAACTGATCAAAAGCCTATCACTGGAAAGTCGCCAGGACAGACTGATCGGATTTATCGTAACGATGTTTTTCTATTTCTGGGCAAGTTATGTGTTCAGAAATCTGCCGGATACACCCCCTGTAGCTGCTCATTTCGTACTGGGTACTTTTCTGGCCGTCTGTGGCGCCTGGATGTGCACGATTTTTTATAAAGTCAGTCTGCACGCAGTAGCAATGGGTGGATTGATCTGCTTCTTTATTCTGTTTGGCCATGATGATCCTTATGTGTCCGGGCTCTATTTGGTTATGCCCATTCTGATCGCCGGAATCGTATGTTCAGCGCGTCTTATCCTCGGTGCCCATAATCGCTTTGAGATGATTACAGGATTCCTGGTTGGAATCCTGGCGCAGTCTGTCGCCTGGGTACTCTGATTGCCTGACCACTCCGGCCTCACAGGTCCAATTGAACATTCTCCGGGATTTTACAAAAAAAGAAAAGCCCAATCATAGGGTACGAACCTAAATTGGACTTTTTCACCTTCAAACCATCGGAGTTTACGTCCGGTTAACTGTTGAGTATTTTTGAACCTTGCAGGTACTTTTTAGTAGGATGATAAATAAAGAAGCAGGATCCTCCCTTCATATCTTCAATAACCTCTTTCACATCCGAATTTGGGATCGCAGGGCAACCAAAGCTTCTGCCATTAAACTTATTTGACTTTAAAAATCCTTCTCCAACATATTTAGAGCCGTGGATTACGATATTCCTTCTGTCGGCTTTATCGTTGAATCCCTTTTCCAGTCCATGAAGTTTCATTGCATATCCGTGCTTACCGGTATAAGTCATCTCCGTTACGTAAAAACCAAGACTACTTTTATGGGAGCTCCATTTATTAGAAAATGATTTCGCATACTCACCTCCCGACCGGCGGCCGTGAGCTACATATGTATTGATAAGTATCTTTCTTGTTTCCAGATCCACGACATACAGACGGCGGTTTCTGGAAGACTGACTAAAGTCACATATAGTTATGACATTGCTCTTACCAATCTTATGGTCTTCGAGCAATTTCAGATAACCTTTATAGGCATATGCAAATACTTCTCGTTGCAATCCGGATTCTTCCAGATTGGCATCGCAATACAAAGCATTAACGGTAGCTTCAAATTTCAGAGAGGCGGCAGAAAGTGTAATTGTCGAAGGGTATCTTTTCAGCGGTGTGGCCATCAGTCCGTTTCCGGATTGTAGGATGGTCGAGAAAGATAAAAACAGTGCGACGGATAACACACGGTATTGGTTTCGCATGGGTAGGGGGTTTTTCAAGGGTATTTTATAAACGGGTCAGGTGCTAAAATATTATTTGATTTTTGTATATACAATGATTTAGCGGATGTTTTTTATTGCATGATGATTAAATAAATTTTTTGAGCGCCAATTCGTAAAAGTCCACGGGAATTCACGCTTTTGGCCCGATTTTTTACTTTAAAATAATTAAGCAAGCGCGTAATTTCACGGAACTACGCAGAAGTAAATGAATTCATTACTGATTCATGCTTTTAATAGAAAGAATGCCTCAGTAAAATTTATAAATTAAATAAAATTTACAAGGCATGAAAATATTAATTCTGGTACGACATGCGAAGAGCTCACATTCATTTGGAGTGTCTTCAGACTTTGATCGTCCGTTGAACGATCGTGGTTTTAGGGAAGCTGCAGAAATGGGCAGGAAGCTTCACAAAAAAAATACTCCGATCGATCAGTTTGTTTCCAGTCCGGCCATTCGTGCAAAGACCACAGCTGAATTATTTGTAGCAGAATACGATCGCAAGTTGAAAGAAATACTTTATGTCCCGTCGTTATATCACGCGGGGACAGAAAATTTTCTGGAAGTGGTGTATGGGCTGGACGATGCTTATGATCACGTTGCTCTATTTTCACATAATCCGGGTATTACAGATTTCGCGGGTTCCCTTACTTCCACGCATATCGCCCATATGCCCACCAGCTCTGTGTTTGGGGTTTCCGCACGCGTTGAGTCATGGAAAGATTTTTCGATGGCAGAAAAAAGTTTTTTGTTTTTTTATAAACCGGAAGAGAAACTGAAAGCTTAGGAAGTCAGGTGTGAGGCTTATGTTTAATGCCTTAAAATTCTTCGGCGTGATTGATGTTTTTATCAGCTATTTCCCTCAAGAAATTTTCTACAACAATTTGCAATTTTGTATCTGGTATTCCCGGGGATAATAATTCCGTTTTTCGGAACTCAATAATAGATTTTTTCAGATCGAAGGCTTTTTGCCGAACGGAATACATCCATTTCTTTTCATGAAGATATTGTCCAAGATATTCCTGTTCCGTTTGTCCGGGTGTCGGAACAAGAATGGCATTCCTTTTCAGCACGAGCAGGTCCATGATGGTGCTATACCCGCTCCGTGCAATAATTAATTCGGACCGATTCAGTAACTCTTCTATTTCATGTGAAGGCAGGTGGTTGAATATTTTTATTCCCTCCCGTGTAAAAGGTATTGGCGGGTCCGTCGACGGTAATCCTCGCACGACAACGGTTTTCATCTCAAATTCAGCAAGCTGGCCGAATAAAATATTCTCAAACAAGGTTCTTTGCGGCTCAGGTCCGGAAAAAAGAATAAGTAATGTATTTTTTTCGGTTTTTTTCCCTGAATAAGAAAACCGGGATAAGATCCCGATATATTTTACCGGAACGGCAGGCAAAACAGGAGGGTGGGAGAGCAGGCCCGCAACCGGGAAATCTCTCTCCTGATCAGGCACCCAGCAGGAAGTAAATTTTGAAATGAATGTATAATGCCATTTCATAATCTTTCGGTTGACCCAACTGTCCACCCTCTTATGGGATCCCCAACCATATTGTATATACAACTGATGTGTGATAAATACGCATAAACATTTTGAGTTATAAAGACCATACCGGTTATCAGAAATAACAGCGTCTATTTTTAAGTTCAGGACAATTTCTTCCAGCCATTTGTTTTCCTTTTTAATATGCCTTAAAAACCCTGGAATATTGAAAAAAAGAGCCCATTTAAGAAAAATTCCCCATTTATATTCAATTTTATACCCCGGAACTTCAAGGAATTCGAGAGATGGAAACTCCTGTTTAAGAAGGGTTTTCTGCACATTATTGGCCGCTACTATAACCCGGGCACCCTGATGAATTAGCTCTTTAATGATTGGAATACAGCGTGTTGCATGTCCCAGGCCCCAATCAAGCGGAGCAATAAGCACGGAAACCGGGCCATTTTCCATCATGTTAATTTTCTAAAATTGGGACAAAAACCTGCAATTAACCGCAAATTTTTATAAATTAGTGCAAAGAAATCTATGAAAAATCCCCTTACCCTATTGATCATTTTATTATTTATGATTACAATTGTAAGCGCGAGTTGTAGTTCCAGCAATCGAATTGGAGGCAGTAGCAAAAAATGCGGTTGCGGACTCAATAAGGGTATGGTAGGATACTAAAATCTAATTGCAATGAAAACACCGGATAGAGATTTGCTTGTCCTTATGAAAGACGAATTCGTTACTGAACAGTTCATGGCCTATGAACTTGAAAAATTAAACGATCTTCTTTACCAATACGAAACACTAGAGACTTTCTGTATTGCTCACGAAGTTTTTGATCTCAACAGTTACAAAATTTTAAGGGGTACCCGCTACATCCAGCGCGTTGTAAGACAGCAGGAGCTGAAACCTTTTCAATTTTTGTGTAACAAAAATTAATTCTTTCCCTAACTGTTTAGCATTAGAGGCATCACAAGCATCAACAAGTCTTCAGCTTTTTCCTGTTCAACAGGTTTTATTATGCCCGCTTTGGTGGGTGTCGATAATTCTATCCGGATTTCATCAGAAGCTGTGGCATTCAACATCTCAATCAGGAACCGCGCATTGAACGCGATCGACATATCTTCTCCCGAATATTGACATTTCATTCTTTCATTTCCTTCAAAAGAAAAATCGATATCCTGCGCAGCCAGTTGCAATTCGCTTCCATGAATACTCAGCACGATCTGGTTGGTACTTTTGTTACTAAAAACACTTACTCTCCGAAGGGCGCTTTGAAAGTCGCTGCGTATCACCGTTAGTTTATACGGATTGTCCGTCGGGATTACCACTTTATAATCCGGGAAACGTGCATCAATCAGCCGGCAACTCATTTGCAAACCGCCAAAATTCGCGAATAAATGGTTGCTGTTATAGGTGAGTTTTACATGTTCATCCGAAGAGGGCAGGGCGGATTTTAATAAATTCAATGGTTTTTTCGGTACGATCAGGGACTCAGTTTTTGCACATGCAATATCCGACCTTTTATAACGGATCAGCCTATGCGCATCTGTGGCTACAAACTGGATGGATGCAGGGCTCATTTCTATCAAAACACCCGTCATAGCCGGTCGCAGATCGTCGTTGCTGACTGCAAACAACGATTTATTAATGGCCGTGGCTAAAACAGAGGCTGGTATATCGAATGAAGTGGTTTGATCGGCTGAAGGATCTTTCGGAAAATTATCCGGATTCTCGCCCATTACTTTGTACTTCCCATTATCGCTGGTAATCTCAACAGAAAACTGTTTATCGATTGTAAAGGCCAGCGGCTGGTCGGCAATGTTTTTAAGAGAATCCAACAGGATCTTAGCGGGAATACAAACTTTCCCGGTTTCCTTCGCCTCCACATCCAGATGAACCTTCATCACGGTCTCCAGATCGGTCGCGACTATGGTGAGTTTGTTTTTTTCCACTTCAAATAAAAAATCTTCCAGTATGGGCAGAACCGTATTCGCGCTGATAACTCCGCTGATCTGCTGCAATTGTTTAAGTAAAGCCGATGAGGAAACAATAAACTTCATGAATCTTGACTTTGGGACGAAACTACTGATTTTTTTGGTAGAGCCGGAGGCGATTATCGCAGGGTGAATATCCTTATAATAACTTGTGTATTTTTTTATATTTGGTGTTATGTCGACTTTCGGTTCTTCATATTCCAGGGGTAGAACATCCCCTGAAAAGGCATTGCAGAAATTAAAACATTTTTGCGGATATCAGGAACGCAGCCATGCAGAAGTAAAGCAAAAACTCTATTCCCTGGGCCTTCTCAAAAAAGAAGTGGAAGAATTGATTTCCCGGCTGATTGAAGATGAATACCTGAATGAAGAACGATTTGCCAGACAGTTTGCTTCCGGCAAATTGCGGATCAAGGGTTGGGGTAAAGTGAAAATCCGGTATGAACTGAAGCAGAAGGGCGTAAGCGAATTTTGTATCATAAATGCCCTTAAATCTTTAGACGAAACCGAATATGCTTCCGGTTTTAAACGGATTGCCGATAAAAAATGGCTCGCGCTGCAATCTGAAAAGAATATTTTTGTAAAGAAAAATAAATGGCAGCAATTCCTCCTGCAAAGAGGATTTGAACCAACAATCATCAAAACCTGGTCCGTTCCGGAATAAATGAAGCCAGATCTGCGACAGATTAATTTACTTATATGACCAATCTTCGGATTTCCCTGGTACAAACCGCTCTTCACTGGGAAGATAAGTCTGCGAATCTTGATATGCTGCAAAAACAAATTGAAGGTATCCCCGGCAAACCTGAATTGATTGTTCTGCCTGAAATGTTCAGCACAGGATTCACTATGAACAAAGAGCCCCTGGCTGAAACCTTGGATGGCCATACAGTAAGCTGGTTGCGAAAAACTTCGACCAGAAAAGGCGCTATAATTACTGGCAGCATGATTGCAAAGGATGATTATGGAGGGGAAACCAGGTTTTATAATCGTCTGGTCTGGATGCTGCCTACGGGGGAATCCGCCTATTATGACAAACGGCATTTATTTGCCTATGGAACGGAAGACCAACACTTCAGTGCCGGAAAAAAAAGGCTGATTACCTCCGTAAATGGATGGAAAATCAATCTGCAGATATGTTATGATCTCCGGTTTCCGGTATGGTTGAGACAATCCGGAGCAACAGAGCTCTTAACAACACCGGAATATGACCTTCTGGTCGTAGTAGCGAACTGGCCATTGACCAGGAGCCTGGCCTGGAGAACGCTTTTACAGGCAAGGGCTATAGAAAATCAATGTTATGTGATCGGTGTAAACCGAACGGGCAGCGATGGTAACGGCCTGGAATATGGCGGAGAGTCGATGGTCCTGGGGCCAATGGGGGAACCCATCAAAATGCTGGGCGCAGAAGAAGATGTATTTTCGCATACGCTTGACCGTGAAAAACTGGAAGAAGTGCGGCTTAAACTACCATTCTGGCGCGACGCCGACAGCTTTTTCATTCAATCCTAAATTATGAGGCAGGCATTTTTGGCAGATGAAGTATTTACAGGAACCGAAACCCTGAAAGGGCAGGTTTTGCTGGTAGAAAACAATATTATATCCGGTATTCAGAGTCCGGGTTCTGATCCTTCTGATTTTGCGTCTGAAAATTTTCCCGGCTGCATCATCACGCCAGCTTTTTTAGATCTGCAACTGTATGGCGGAAATGGAAAGTTGTTTTCCCATTCCCTGGATACCGAATCGCTGGACGCCACTTACGCCTACTGCGTTTCAGGTGGTTGTTCGCATTTTATGATCACCATGGCGACCAATTCCCTGGAGAATTTCACAAAGGGTATCGACGCTGCCGCTGCATATTTGTCTTCTGGGAAAAAGGGATTGCTCGGACTTCACCTGGAAGGCCCTTGGATCAGCCCCATAAAAAGAGGAGCACACATCGAGGCTTTCATTAAAAAGCCCATTCGTGAAGAAGTCGAAAGTCTGCTCGAAAAGGGAAAGGGTGTTGTCAAAATGATCACGCTGGCTCCCGAACAGTGCGATGATGAAATTATAAATCTGATCATGGATTACGGCATTCTTGTTTCTGCCGGACATAGCAATGCTTCCTATTCCCAGGCCAGCCACGCATTCAAAATGGGTGTGCCCGCAGCGACCCACCTATTCAACGCCATGTCCCCATTACAAGGCAGGGAACCGGGCATGGTCGGTGCTATTTATGACGATTCTAATGTCATGTCGAGTATTATGTGCGACGGGGTTCATGTTGATTATACTTCCGTACGTATCAGTAAAAAAATCATGGGTGAACGATTGTTCTTTATCACGGATGCCGTTACTTCCATTTCCGAAGGATATTATAAACACGTATTCAAAGGCGACCGTTATACATTGCCGGACGGAACCCTCTCCGGATCCTGCATGACGATGATGTCCACTTTAAAAAATGCTGTGGAAAAAGCCGGGATTTCACTGGAGGAATCTATAAAAATGTGCTCTATTTATCCTGCCGGACTTTTGAAAGATCCCTACCTCGGTAAAATTCAGGTGGGACGGGCTGCGGATTTTAATATCATAAATAAAAAAACGCTTGCGCTCGTCTCGTCAGTATTTCATTGAGAGCAGCTTCTGGATTAAATAATTTTCAGTTCCTTCTGTCCATCCTGATTGCTCGTAAATCACTTCATTTTTATACACAATTATACTCTGCGGAAGATTATTTGAATGCAACGCCCTTCTCAAATCGCCGTATGGATCAGAATACGCTTCAAAGGTCCATCCGTTCTGATTATAAACCGGTCTAAGTCTGTTTGCAGTCTTGCCCTCGTCAACTGAAACCGCCATAAACCGAAAAGCTGCCATGCTCTGCCAATGTTCCAGGTTTGTATTGATAGAATTCAGTTCAGTAATACTTTCGTCGGAAGAAACGGACCAGAAACAAATCAGAAAAAGCGAATCCTTTTTCGCAAATACCGAAAATGCTGCAATTTTTCCCTGAAGGGATTTGATTTTTGCATGCTGAAGTGAATCCTGGCCTGAAGCAGCGAATGAAAATGATACCAAACAAAAAATCAAAATCCCTTTCATGCTATTTCATTTGTTTTCCGGATCGTGACTGGTCAGTGCTTCCTGTTGTGAAATGAGTTCTTTCACCTTCATCGCTTTGAAATCTATTCCGTCACGAATCGCATCGGCTGTAGGTAATGCCCATACGTCCGGCATAATACCCCTTCCGTTTTTTAAACGGTCTTTACTTACAACCATCCTGAAACGAGGCAGCCGGAAGCGAAGGCGCGTATACGGAAGTGTTACATCTGGAATGATCCAGGCCGTATTGCCGTAATAACCGCCGCCCGTTTCCTCACCGACAAGAGTCACATTTTTCTGACCTTTCAGATCCCCTGCAAAAAGCGTAGTTGCAGAAAAAGAATTGCCACCGATCAGGATGAAGACCTGACCCTCATAATGATTTTTTTCTTTAGGAGAATAATAATGTTTCTCAAAATGCCTGAAATGTAATTTGCCATCCTTCTCCTTTTTTGTCACCGCAGAAATTAGCAATCCATACCAAAATCCATGCTGTATATATTTTTTGTATTCAGAGGGTGGTTTGATTGTATACAAGGAGTCGGCGAGTTTAAATTTATGGTTTGCAATGTATCTTGTCAGTAAGGTGGATAGCCCGGCATCACCTCCACCATTCGATCTTACATCAATAATGAGATTTTTAATTTGATTTTCCTTTAGAACCCTGAATGAGTTCTTAAAAAACTTCCTGAGGTGATTCGAACGGTCGAAAGTAGCAACCGTCATGAAGCCGGTCTTCATAACCGTGTCCAGTTGCAGGTTTACAGAAGAAATATAAAAAGAAGGTTTTTCTTTCTTTTTTCCGGATCCCTTTGCCGGCGGTCCGTGGCTCAGGGTTTTTTTATTCATAGTATCTGCCTTAAAATCGTAGGGCTTAATGTAGGCCTGGCTTTCAACACCCAAACTGTCTATATAATGTATGTCGAATGAATCCGTGAGGCCTATGACATTCTTATATAAGTTGGCAAAGGCAAAGCCGGTACTGAGACTTTGATATTTTCCATTGATACTATAGCCGTCTGTCGTTATGTAATTGAAGAGCGTATCTGTCAAGGCCCGGGCTGTGTATCCATTAATTGATTTCACGATGGTGCCTCTTTGCAATATCTGATCCCGTCGCCTGAGATTGGCTGTGATCACCATTGTGTCGGACCAAAATTTTAATGCGAACGGGAACGCTAGGGTAGATGCGGTATCAATATACCGGTTAAATTCTTTTGATCCTTTTACGCTGGTATGGCCGCAATCCATCTTAGAAATTACGTAGGCCAGCTCGTCACGGAACTGGATCTCTGTCATGGAATCTCTCAGTGTCTGAAACCCACGGTCGAAGTAATAGTCCATACTATCCTTGGTCGAGTACCAATAAATGCTGGGATGAGACTTTTCGAGTATGTTCCGGAACAAAGAATAGTCTGCCTGCAGCTCAGCGGGCGGATATTTTTTTGTGGGACTATATGTTTTACGTGAGGAGGAGCAGGAAACTATCAGGAACGCACATACGCATATGCAGTCAATGGTTTTCGGTTTCCGGATCATCCTCAGGCAATGAAAAATATTCATTGGGTAAATGCGTTCCAGCCCTGGGCCGTGATATCAAATTTATTTCCTCCCTTCGTTAGGATTTTTTTGCCTTCTTCCGGATCGGTCATATAGCCGATCACGCTGATATTTTCATTTAAAACCAGTTTGTCATAATCTTCCGGGCGGATCGTAAATAATAATTCGTAATCCTCTCCGCCACTTAGTGCGCAGGCTGTGGGATCCAGTTCGAATTTGTATGCCGCTTTTCGTGTCTCTTCTGCGACAGGAATTTTTTCTTCGTACAATAAACAACCCAGATTACTTTGTTTGCAAATATGCAAGATTTCGGAGCTCAGACCGTCGCTGATATCCATCATCGCGGTAGGCAGTATCTCTTCCTTTTCAAAAAATTCAATTGTTTTCCTTGAGGCTTCCGGCTTGAGCATGCGACCGATTACATATTTTTCTTCTTCCAGATCTGGTTTGATATTCGGATTTTCAAGGAAAATCTTTTTTTCCCTTTCCAAAAATACAAGACCCAGGTAAGCTGCGCCAAGGTCTCCGCTACAACAAAGGAGGTCACCCTTTCTTGCCGTTGATCTTTGCACAAATTTATCAGGTGCCACTTCTCCGACGGCTGTAATAGAGATGATAAAGCCTTTTTGGGAAGTAGACGTATCTCCACCCACCAGATCAACGCCATATTTTTCACAGGCAGCATACACACCCTCATAAAATTCATCCAGGGCCTCGAGGCTGAACCGGTTGCTGAAACCTAATGAAATCAACAATTGGGTCGGTGTAGCGTTCATAGCATAAATATCACTCAGGTTGGCTATTACCGATTTATACCCCAGATGAAGCAAGGGTGTATAAATGAGGTCAAAATGAATATTTTCAATCAGCAAATCAGTAGACAGCACGGTTTGCTTTCCAAAATGATCGATTATAGCAGCATCGTCGCCGACGCCGAGAATGCTGGACGCATTCTTAATCTCAATGTTTTTCGTGAGGTGTTCAATCAGGCCGAATTCACCCAATGAAGAAATTTCAGTGCGGGTTTCCATGTTTATTTTTTTTAGATCAGATCTGTCATTTCGGTAAGTCCCCTGCGATCCATTGAAGTAATTCCGCATGTATTTTCCCATTGGTCGCAACAATCTGTGGTTGATATGGGGAGTACGGTTTGCCACTATAATCTGTAACCTTCCCTCCTGCCTCCTGCACGATTAAAAATCCCGCGGCACTATCCCAGGCATTCAGTTTATGCTCAAAAAAACCCTCAAACCGGCCAGCTGCGACCCAACAGAGATCCATGGCCGCAGATCCAAGGCGCCTTACCGGCACTCCTTTTCTGATGAGCCGTGAAAAAACTTCCAGTGGTCCATTCGGTTCTTCCAGGTAAGTATAAGGAAAACCAGTAACCAGACAGGATTTCTCCACTTTGGTTTCCCGGGATACCTGAATGAGCTGATCATTTAACGTGGCGCCATAACCTTTCTGTGCAAAGTAGAATTCATTAAAAAAAGGATTATATACCGTACCCATCAGCATTTCACCATCTTGTTCCAGGCCAATGGAAACGCAGCAGATCGGAAGCCCATGGGCGAAATTTACCGTACCATCGAGAGGATCAATAATCCATTTATAGGGTGAGCTGGTTGGCATGTCGCCGGATTCTTCACTCAGGATATAATGATCCGGGTAATCGTTACGGATAATTTCCATAATGGCTTTCTCCGCCGCGTGATCTGCCTCAGTAACTAGATTATTAACTCCCTCCTTATTCGAAATCTGGAATTGTTTACCGTAATATTGTTTGAGAATGGTACCAGCACGCTCAGCGGCTTTGATCAGAGTGGTTTTTAACATGCTGCAAAGATAATAAAGACCCGGATGAGCCGGGAACAGATTGACAAAGTCTTACATATGATTCTTTCTGTCGTCATCGTCAGTTACAATGTGAAATTTTTCCTGGAACAATGTCTTTCGTCATTAAAAAAGGCCGTTGATGGGATTTCCCTACCCGGGGGCGGAGCCGAAGTATTTATAGTTGACAATGCATCAACGGATGGAACTGCAGATTTTCTGGTGTCTCTTTACCCGGATTTTCATTTCATCCGGAATAAAGAAAACAGCGGCTTCGCAAAAGCAAACAACCAGGCGCTATCCCAATGTGCCGGACAATATGTTTTGTTTTTAAATCCGGATACTATAATCGCGGAAGACTGTCTGAATATATGCCTTTCATTCTTTTTGAATAACACAGATGCGGGGGCGCTTGGTGTGCGTTTAATAGACGGAGCCGGCAGGTATCTTAAAGAATCCAAACGCGGATTTCCTGATCCCTCAGCATCTTTTTTTAAGTTGAGCGGGCTCGCCCGCTTGTTTCCCCGATCGAAGATTTTTTCAGCCTATTATTTGGGCCACCTGGGGGAGGAATCCACAAACGCGGTTGACATTTTATCCGGCGCTTTCATGATGGTTAAAAAAACTGTACTGGATCAGATCGGAGGATTCGACGAACGATTTTTTATGTATGCAGAAGATATTGACCTGAGTTACCGGATCTGTAAAGCCGGTTTCAGGAACTATTATTTGCCTGAAACAACCATCATTCATTTTAAGGGAGAAAGCACCCTCAGAGATTTTCGCTATGTAAAAATGTTTTATTCTGCAATGCAATTGTTCATAAAAAAACATTTTAAGAATTGGGGGTCCTCCATACTTATAATTACACTAGGTATCGGTATGCGATTCCGGCAGGCCCTGGCATTTATTTTATTGTCGTTTAAAAAATCAGACCGAAATTTGAAATCCCGTTTGCCCGTTTTTATTCAGGAAGAAACGGCGAATAAGAAAAAAATTGAAAAGAAACTGAATGTTAGTAATATTCCGGTTTCAGAAAATGCAAATAAAGGGGTCGCCATTTTATTTTGTGAAAGCACACAAATGTCATGGAAAAAGATCATTACAGAAATAACAAACGATCCCGTACGGCACATTTATTATTTTCACGGCGAAGGAACGCACTCCGCTGTTAGCAGCTATTCGAGCCGGGAACAGGGAAATGTTATTGAATTATAAAGCAGCTAAATTTTATTCCGAAAATCAGAACTTTGACAAATCAATCAAAAGGGTATGCCGAATTTAAATGATATCAAAAACCTTCTGCAGAACAATAAGATTACGGAATTTGTAAAGCTGAATAAACTTTCTTCCCGGGATATCATCGATTTTACAAACCGCTATACAAACTGGGCTGGCAAACTTTTCCAGCATATCGATATAAAACATGCAGCCAGGGTTTTTAAGTTCTTGCGTAAAAAAAAGCAGGAAATCATCATTAAATCCCTCCCTGATGAGAAAGCTGCGGAACTGCTTAATGCCCTGCAACCCGATGACAGAACTGCCTTCCTGGGCCTGTTGCCGGGAAATGCGGTTAAAGAACTTTTGAAAATTCTTGCTCCTGAAACACGCGCTGAAACCCTCAAATTGCTTGGTTATCCGGAGGGTTCCGTCGGTCGTTTAATGACACCTGATTACTGCGCGATCAAATCTTCGGATACGGTTCAACAGGTGCTGGATGTGATTCGCCAAAGGGGACAGGCAGCTGAAACCCTGAATTTTCTTTTTGTTGTAGATGAAAACGGTGTTTTAATAGATGATATAAACATAAAAGAATTTTTAGTAGTCGATCCCTCCACTCCTGTGGAAAAGCTAATGGACCATCAGTTCATTGCTCTGTCTGTGACCGATGAACAAACTGAAACGATTGCGATATTTAAGAACAACAGCCGCTTTGCACTGCCGGTAATCAATGAAGCGGGCGTATTGCTTGGGATTGTAACATCTGATGATGTATTGAGACTGGCAGAAAAAGAAAACACGAGGGAAATACAAAGGATTGGGGGTTCAGAAGCATTGGAAGAACCTTATACGACCATTTCATTCGGTCACCTCGTCAAAAAACGTGCGGGCTGGCTTGTTATACTTTTCCTGGGAGAAATGCTGACAGCCACGGCTATGGGCTATTTCGAAGGAGAGATCAGCAAAGCTGTTGTGCTGGCACTTTTTATCCCGCTGATAATTTCGAGCGGCGGTAACTCCGGTTCTCAGGCATCTTCAATCATCATCCGGGCGATGGCCCTTGGTGAAATAAAGTTCCGTGACTGGTTTTATGTAATGCGTAAAGAAATTTTCTCCGGAATCGTACTGGGATCGATTCTGGGGCTGGTTGGCTTTTTAAGAATTTTCATTTGGCAGCATTTTCATCTATACAATTATGGCGATCACTATTTGCTGGTTGCTTTAACCGTCGCTTTTTCGCTGCTCGGTGTGGTTTTATGGGGCACCATATCAGGTTCCATGTTACCGATTCTGCTTAAAAAATTAGGCGCTGATCCGGCTGCATCTTCAGCGCCGTTTGTAGCTACCCTGGTTGACGTAACCGGGCTTGTAATTTATTTTACTGTAGCTGTTATCATTATGCGTGGAACCCTGCTTTAAACCTGCAGCTTAAAGCAAGTATGAAAGAATGGAAGTACGGAGGTACGGAAGTGGAGTACAATTATCTCACCTGTTTATTTGATAAGTGTTAGGCCTTGGGCTTTAAACTTTGGGCTTTAAACACCGGAACCGTGCTGCAGGGCTCACCATACATAATGGACTTGGCGACAGGCCTGAGCACTTTAGTTATTTCGAGATAGGCAAAGTCGCCGACTGGTTTTTCGCCACATCCTTTTACAACAATCTTTTTGTCTTTATATTCTCCCGGATCGATTGACTGGATACGATTCGTGATCAGTTGTCGTAACACCGTCATTTCATCGCCCATGATCACTTCCTTTGCATAAGGCTGAAGATAACTGGTAACCAGCATATAGGCCCAAACAGGAATCACTGCATCTGCTGAACAATAAACTCCAACGATTTCATCCTGATATAATGACCAGTCAATATCCGACAGTGCTGCCCGAAAATCTTTCTCCTTCAGGATTAATTCCATAAAGAGAAAGGGCTTTAAATCGAAAATGCGTATGTTTTCTTTGGGGAAGAAGGTTTCCAGGTCCAGCGTTATCAGCGCACTCTGACTTATTTTATTTATGATCTCCTCTTGCATGATATGCAAAGATACATCTTAAGCTTAAAGCCTAAAGCGTAAAGCTTAAAGCAATAGTTAATTGTTAATTGTTAATGACAAACAAAAAAAGAATATTCAACTTACGTGTTCTGCTTTGCGCTTTCAGCTTTATGCTTTTAAAGGAATTTGCCACGGTCATCTTCAATTTTTGCTTTTTTCTTCAGTGCATCGGTTCCGGCACGCTGAATAAGAGATTCCTGCGATTGCAACATGGCTTGTCTGGCCTGTTCCATGTCCACATTATAATTCGCTTTAGCGCTTACATTATCTACTTTCAAAACGAAAACACCTTCATTTCCGCCGACCGGAGAAGAAATTGTTTTTCCAATCATGAGCTTATCAAAAGAATATCCAACCACTTTCGGTTCCGGACCAAAATTCGGGATATAGGGTGAGGAAAATTGCAGGCTGTCCACATGGCTGACCGGCTGCGAAGTAGCAGAAGCCACGGCTTCCAATGTGGTTGCTGTCCCGATTTTTGCTGAAATCAATTCCGCCTTTCTCTGGTTTCTCAAAATCGGTTCGATCATCGGCCTTGCTTTAGGCAGACTTAAGATGCCCTTATGATTGACGTCATTTAATATGGCCACAATATATTTGTCCCCAACGGAAAAGGATTCCGATACTTCGCCCGGTTTGGCTCCGTATACCCAGCGCACCAAGGAACGACTGGATCCCAGTCCCTGGATAGTAAAATCTGTGGGTTGAACATCTGGAGGAACTATGGATCGAAGGTTCCCTTTTTTCGCAGCTGCATCAAAAGACGCCTTATCCCGATTTTCGCCTGCGAACTGGCTGGCAAGACCCGAAGCATTTTGATCCGTTTCCTGGCTGGGTTCGATCCGGCGGGCGAGGTACGCGATTTTATAAGCTGGCTCGAAATTTTTCTGGTCTATGATTTCTATTAAATGATATCCGAATTGCGTTTTTACTATTTTTATTTCCCCTTTTTTGCCATTAAAAGCAAAATCACCAAACTCTTTTACCATCTGTCCCTGACCAAAATATCCGAGATCGCCTCCTTTAATGCGGCTTCCTTCGTCCTCAGACAAATGAAAAGCCAGGCTGTCAAATTTTTGTCCGTTATCTAAAAGCGTTTTTATGCTGTCAATTCTCTTTTTTGCTGAACTGTCATCAATCTTCGGCTGATTTGTTTTCGGATCATTTAATGCTACCAGAATATGACGGGCCCGAACAGAATCAGGAAGCGTTTTGATGTCTATGATCCTGGCCAATACAAAATTGGTTCCATCAAGGTATGGTCCAACCACGGCACCAACCGGAAGCGAGGTTAAGGAATCCTTTCTTGAGCCGGTTAACTTGGACTTCGCTGTATAGGTACCCAGAAAGTTTGTTTCTGTTCCGTTTTTGGCAAGGAAAGATTCAATATCTGTTGTTGCAGAAAATTCTGTCCGGAGGGTTTGAACCTGCTGAAAAATAGCGGTGCTGTCTGCAGACGTTGGTGCTGCACTGAAACTGATATAGCTGATTGTACGTGATTCTTCCTGCGAGAATTGGTCTTTATGATTCTCCAGAAAAGTCTGTATGTCCGCATCCGAAATTTTTACAGTGCTGTCTGGAATAGTCTGGTAAGGAATTTTTACAAAATTAATCGACGCTATCTGGCTGTTATCAGCGTTCGTTTTTTCAATCATCCATTTGGGTACATAGGAGCTCTGGGCTAAAAGCGATATATATTTTTCCCTTTGCCTCAGCTTTACGAACTGGGGAAGGGCCTGTTCGAAAAAGTTCTGCGCCATTTGATAATTCTGATCTGACTTACGGTTAGATTTATAAATCGTTCTAAGCTGATTGATCCTGGACGCAGCCTGCTGCGCGTCGAACATGCCGGTATTCGGATCTGTGAAAGCCCTTTTTATTTCCGGAACCGCATTGGGACCCACCAACATATCATTTAATTCCTTGTCGCTTACATCCAACCCCAGTTTCTGGTATTCGGTGGTCAGCACTGCATTCTCTTCAAACTGCTTCCACACTTCTTCGCGTATATTTTGGGAAAGCATGTCGTTCACCGGGTAACCCTGGCTTTTATATTGATCTTCACGTTCTGAAACCTGTTTCTGGAAATCAGCGTATTCCAGTTTTTCCCCGTTTACCTGGCCAATGGTTCCGGACGTGGATGCCGCCGCACGGCCACCAATTGAACGTGCGTCCATGAGCAAAAATCCGATCAAACTCACAGCAATAAGTCCAAATACGAGCCAGGCTGCTTTATCTCTTATTTTCTGAATGATAGACATAATATATATAGTCGGTTTTTTGAGAGGATGGCAAAAATAGATGAAAAATGGTTATGAACAAATTGTGGAAAACAGGCAAATGCCCGCGGACACTCATTTAAAAGGCACTCCATTGTTTCCCTTTCAATGTTAGTACATGTAACGGTAAAGTTTTCGTGAAACAATCAGTGTCGGGTGGAACGTTTCTGCACAAGGACCGGGGCATAACCGGTTTTTTAAGGGGAAAACCACCCTATATTGCCCGGTGTTTCTGTGAAAGGAATGAGAATAGAATTAAAATTATTGGTTCTCTCCCTTTCAACCGTGAACAAAGGATGAGTTATGCGGGTTTTAATAATAAAGCTGTTACTAAGTATTTTTCCAGATCGGGATTTTATGGATGGGATGTGCAATATCAGTATAAGCAGGCGTAGCACGAATTAAGGGCTGTGGAGACAATGTGAATTCCTGTGCACAATAATATTTATTTTTAAAAGCAGGTAGCAGATGGGTTGGTTTTCCACATAACCTTCGTCATAATAGTAATAGATCTATTTATATAAATAATATATTATTAAATACTATGGCAGTTATTAACATCGAAGAAGCAAAAATGCAGGTTGACCGGAAAGGATTCCTGGATATATCCGTAGACCCCTCGCTGGATCTTTTTTCTGAAATTGAAAGATTGAAGAAAGAGAAAAATGCTGTGCTGCTGGCGCATTATTATCAGGAAGCTGATATCCAGGACGCCGCTGATTTCATTGGCGACAGCCTGGGACTTGCGCAGGAGGCTGCCCGTACAAAGGCTGATATGATTGTTTTTGCGGGTGTTCATTTTATGGCAGAGACGGCTAAAATACTAAATCCGGATAAGAAGGTTTTATTGCCCGATATGAAAGCAGGTTGTTCTCTCGCCGACTCTGCCCCGGCGGATAAGTTCAGGGCATTCAGAGAAAAGAATCCGGATCATCTCGTAATTTCTTATATCAATTGTTCTGCAGAAATTAAAGCGTTAAGCGATATCATCTGTACTTCTTCCAACGCCGAAAAGATTATCGAAAGTATACCGCCTTCAAAGAAAATTATTTTTGCGCCGGATAAAAACCTGGGCGCTTATCTGAAAAAGAAAACAGGTCGGGATATGTTGTTGTGGAACGGTGCCTGTATCGTGCATGAAATTTTCAGTGTGAAAAAAATAACTGAATTAATAGTGCGCCATCCAAAAGCAAAATTCATAGCGCATCCTGAATGCGAAGAATCTGTTTTACGAATGGCTGATTTTATAGGCTCAACCACTGCCCTGTTGAAATACACACAATCCAGCGATGTAAAGGAGTTTATTGTAGGAACGGAATCCGGCATTATTCATCAGATGAAACTTTCTTCACCGGACAAAAATTTTGTTCCGGCACCACCGGAAACTAATTGTGCATGCAATGATTGTCCATATATGAAACTGAATACCCTGGAAAAACTTTATCTGTGCATGGAATATGAAACACCGGAAATTCTGATGTCGGCAGATTTATTGAAGAAAGGACGTATTCCCATCGATCGCATGCTCGAAATAAGCAGACAGTACAATTTGTAATTGATGGCCTTAAGCTTTACACTTTCTGCTTATCTCCCCATATATACCATCAAAATCTGAATATCAGTCGGATTCACACCGCTGATTCGACTAGCCTGACCCAACGTTCTAGGCTTTATTTTTTTGAATTTGATCAGTGCTTCCATAGAAAGGGCGGATAGACGGTCGTAATCAAAGGTTTCAGGGATGGAGAGTTGTTCCAGTTGCGATATCCGGGTTACCAGTTCTTTTTCTTTTTTTATATATACTTCATACTTCATCTGAATCTCTGCCTGTTCTAGAGCGTGCGGAGCGAAATCCCGGAGTTTATCACCCAGGGAAGGAATTCCATCGCACATTGCCGAAAGGTCAAGGTTGGGCCTTAAAAGCAGGCTGGCTGCCTTTTGTTTTTGAAGAAGGGGGGACATCTTTTTTTGACTCAACATTTCCTCTGCTTCTTTCGGCCCAACGGATATATTTTGAAGGATTTTAGTTATTTCCAGAACCTCCATTTTCTTGTGATTTACTGCCTCCAGACGGGAGGCTGATGCCAGACCCAGCTCAAAACTCTTTTCCGTCAGGCGCATATCCGCATTGTCCTGTCTTAATAATGTTCTGAATTCAGCCCTGGAAGTGAACATCCTATAAGGCTCTTCCGTCCCCTTGCTGATTAAATCATCAATTAGAACTCCGATGTAAGCCTCACTTCTGTCTAAAATTACAGGCTCAAGAAAATTGATTTTCTGATGGGCGTTGATGCCGGCCATCAGACCCTGACAGGCCGCTTCCTCATAACCGGTTGTGCCATTTATCTGGCCGGCCAGGAATAAATTTTTTAATATTTTAGTTTCGAGACTATGGCCTAATTGTGTCGGCGGAAAATAGTCGTACTCAATGGCATACCCTGGGCGGAACGCTTTAAACCTGGCAAACCCGGGGATATTACGAAGTGCTTCGTACTGTACTTCTTCCGGCAGGGACGTACTGAAACCATTTACATAAATTTCAACCGTATTCCAGCCTTCTGGTTCAATAAATAACTGATGTCTTTCTTTATCCGCAAAGCGGTTTAATTTGTCTTCAATACTTGGACAATAACGTGGACCCACGCCATCTATTCGACCAGCGAACATCGGACTCCTGTCAAACCCTGTTTTCAGGATTTCATGAACCGTCGGATTTGTATAGGTGATCCAGCAGCTTCTTTGAGTTTTTGGAAGTGGGATATTGAGATAAGAAAAACCAACAGGATGCTCATCTCCCTTCTGTTCTTCCATTTTACTGTAATCAAGACTCCTGCCGTCAATTCTAGGAGGTGTTCCGGTTTTTAATCGGCTGGATTCAAATCCTTCACTTACGAGTTGCTCGGTTATTCCGGTGGCAGCTTTCTCAGCCATGCGTCCGCCACCAAACTGCTTTTCACCAATATGGATGATACCATTTAGAAAAGTGCCGTTTGTTAATACCACGGCTTTAGAATAGATCCTGTTTCCCATTCCGGTAACTACGCCCTTCACTACTCCTTTTTCGACGATCAGCCCATTAACCATATCTTGATAAAACTCAACATTTACTGTCTTTTCAAGCATTTCTCTCCAGGTAGCAGCGAAGAGCATCCGGTCACTTTGAGCCCTGGGGCTCCACATGGCGGGGCCTTTCGACTTGTTCAGCATACGGAACTGGATCATACTCCGGTCTGTAACAATTCCTGAATAACCGCCCATGGCGTCAATCTCCCTCACAATCTGACCCTTTGCGACTCCTCCCATAGCCGGATTGCAGCTCATTTGGGCAATGGTTTGAAGATTCATGGTAATCAGAAGAACCCGGGAACCCATATTAGCCGCTGCTGCTGCGGCTTCGCAGCCGGCATGCCCGGCGCCCACCACGATCACATCATACGTTGAAAACATAATGCAAAAATACCTTTTAAAAGCTTAAAGCGTAAAGCCTACTGCGTAAGGCTATTTTGGTAGCTCACGTCCAGTGCTGATTTTAATAGGAAGATCGATCCAATCGTCCCGCCCAAACCATCCCGGTTTAGTCTTATTTGCACCCTGGGGTTAAAACTGTTTCACGTGGAACATATTAAACCAATGAGACCTGATCACGGCTTTAATGGCTTTCATGCTTTTGAGTTGTTAGACTGTTTATCATCAAATGAGCAATTAAAGCAATACCAGGCGCTTTTTATCATAAAGACAGGCGGGGGTGTTCCACGTGGAACAATATAAGACAGTTACCAATAGCCTTTCAGGTACCTGTCCTCCACAGATCTCATCCTTTTGGTATCAGTGGGCGTTTTATCCTTGTATCCGCAAAAATGTAATACACCATGAAAAATTACGCGGTGAAGTTCCTTTTCAAAGGTCGATCCGGAAGATTTGGCGTTTTCACGAACCCGGTCAACGCTTATATAGATTTCTGCTACCAGCGGCTGATTGGCCTTGGAATAGGGGAAGCTCAAAATATCAGTATAAAAATCATGCTGAAGAAATTGCCTGTTTAGGTTAAGCAGATATTCGTCGTCACAAAAAATAATATTGAGTTCCTGCAGGGGCTTCTTTTCCTTTTTAAAGATTGAATGAATAAACATCTTTAGCGACCCACGATTCCGGAGAGCACAATAGATGAGAAAGTGAAACTGAACGGGATTTTTTTTCTTCATGTCATTTCCGAAAATCGTAAAGCTGATTGACTCAACAAAACTACTTTTGTTCACACAATGAAAAGACTTTCTGAGTTAAGAACCGGAGCTCGCGCCAGAATCCATTCCTTTGAAAAGAATGATGTTTTCTTGAAACTGATGGAAATGGGATGCGTTCCTGGAGAAATCATTAAAGTAGAAAAAATAGCCCCGCTCGGAGATCCTATATCCATTGCAGTAGCGGGATACCAGTTAAGCCTCCGCCTGGATGAAGCCGATAATATTTTTGTAGATCCTATACCAGCATAAACAACGTAAATAATTGATTTTCAACACAATACATGAATATTGGATTATATTTCGGTTCCTTTAATCCGGTTCATCACGGTCATCTGATAATCGCCAATCACGTTGTACAATCCACGGAACTCGACCAGGTCTGGTTTGTTGTTTCTCCCCAGAACCCTTTAAAACCTGCCGCGGGACTTTTAAACGAATACCACCGCCTCTTCCTGGTTAAGGCGGCTATCGATGGAGAAAACCATTTGAGGGCGACGGATATCGAATTCAAATTACCGAAACCATCTTACACCGTCGATACGATCGCTTATATGAATGAAAAGTTTTCGCAACATGAGTTTTCCATTATCATGGGAAGTGATAGTTATCAAAATCTTCCCCGATGGAAAAACCACGAACATTTATTGAAACACATTGAGTTTTTTATTTATGTGCGTGCAGGCTTTGAGAACATTCCCTCCTACAAAAATGCGCGTGCACATATTCTGGAAGCGCCGTTATTACAAATTTCGGCTACCCATATCCGTAATATTCTGAGAGAAGGAAAATCCATTCGGTACCTGGTGCCTGACATTGTAAAAGAAGAAATTGAACGCAACCGGTATTATCTCTAAATATATCCGAGTTTCTTTCTTTCTTTGAGTGGGAGGGCGCGGGCGACCAGATCATATGAATGATCAATCATTTCGCGGATTTTTTTAGCGGGTAACTGTCCGTTCAGAATTACTGTGTTCCAGTGTTTTTTATTCATATGATATCCGGGCAGTACCGAACTGTATTCTTCTCTCAGTTCTTCCGCTTTTTCCGGATCACATTTTACATTGAATTGCAGAGGCAAATTGTCAAGTCCCATTAATAAAAAAACTTTTCCGCTTACTTTAAAAACCAGTGTAGTCTCACCAAAGGGAAAAGATTCTGTCGTTGATTTTTTTTCGAGGCAATATTTTCTGATCGTTTCCAGATCCATACGATGAAAGTTTTACATTTAGGGAACGCTTTACAATTTCCAAAAATATGAGGTATTCGTTGATTATTTTCTTCCTGTTTCTATTAAGAATTTCCCAGGCACAGTCGTATCAGAAAATTCATTTTGACGCTATCCTGGTAGATACACACAATGATTTTTTAAGTAAAGCGGTAGCGGCACATGTAGTTTTTGATACAGATCTGAAAGGGATAACCCATTCGGATCTGAACCGTATGATCTCAGGCGGAGTAAAAGTGCAGGTCTGGTCAATATTTTGTGATGATCATTACGGCAAAGGCTCTGCATTTCAATATGCAAACCGGGAACTGGATTCTCTTTTTGTGATTGCAGCCAGAAATCCAAAAACCATGAAGGTCGTTTACAATTACAAGGAAATCCTGCACGCTGTTCGGGAAAATAAGCTTGCTTGTTTATCCGGAGTGGAAGGTGGTCATATGATTGAAGACAACCTCGATTACATCGACAGCTTTTACAGACGGGGTGTGCGTTACATGACGCTATCCTGGAATAATAGCACGTCCTGGTCCACTTCTGCGATGGATGAATCCCGGCATGCATTTATTGTGACACCGTATGGATTAAATGATTTTGGTAAACAGGTTGTTAGGAAAATGAACCGCCTGGGAATGATGATAGATGTTTCTCATATCGGGGAGAAAACATTCTGGGATGTAATGTCTACAACCACCAGGCCCGTCATTGCATCTCACAGTTCAGTATATGCGCTTTGTCCGGTTTTTCGAAATCTGAAAGACGACCAGATCCGGGCCATTGCAAAAAATGGCGGCGTAATACAAGTGAATTTTTATTCCGGATTTTTGGATTCAACGTACTTTAATAAATTCGATGCTTTTGTAAAACGCCACCCAGCTGAATATGATTCCTTGAACGCAATAAAAAATTCAGGCGTAATGGCCGGGGTTTATTTGGAAAAAAAATATAAGGACGATTATGAGAATATGCGCGCACCCTTTTCATTATTGTTCGATCATATTGACTATATCGTGAAACTGGTTGGGGTGGATTATGTCGGATTGGGATCTGATTTCGACGGAATCGATTCAGCACCAGTCGGATTGGATGGGGTGGAAGATTATCCAAAAATTACCGAAGAACTCTTGAAGAGAGGATATAGTAAAAAAGACGTAAGAAAGATCCTGGGCGGGAATTTCCTTAGGGTATTTAAAGCCAATGAAAACTGAGGGAAATAGAGAAGTAAGGGAGTATGGGAATATGAGAGTGACGACGGAGGGAGTACTTCATTAGTTTTAAGCCTTACGCCTTAAGCTTAATAAGCCAGTAATTTTTCAACCGTTTCCCCAAGCCGCGCATTGGCCAGGTAGTTTTTCTCCAGCTCTATGTTAAACGGGATAGCCGTGTCCAGCGAGGCACAACGAAAAACCGGGGCGTCCAGCATCTCAAAACAATTTTCGCCGATCCAGGCGCTGATTTCTCCAGCAATGCCGCCTGTCAGATTGTCTTCGTGCAGCACAATCACCTTTCCAGTTTTTGAAACCGTTTCGCGTATGGCGTCATAATCCAATGGAAGCAGGCTTCGGAGATCCAGAATGCAAAACGAAATTTCGGGTTTTTGTGCGGCCAGTGTAATTGCCCAATGAACGCCCGCGCCATAGGTAATGATACTGAAATCGCTCCCGTTTCTTACCAGGTTTGCTTTCCCGATTTCAATAACATAATAATGTTCTGGGAGAGGCCCGGTAATACTTCTGTATAAAACCTTGTGTTCAAAAAATAATACGGGGTTGGTATCAAGGATGGCCGCATTCAATAGTCCTTTTGCATCTGCAGGCGTGGAAGGATAAACTACTTTTAATCCGGGCACATGTGTGAACCAGGCTTCATTGCTTTGTGAATGGAAGGGACCTGCTCCTACACCCGCTCCCGTTGGCATGCGGATAACGGTGTTGGCGGCCTGGCCCCAGCGATAATGAATTTTCGCAAGGTTATTTACGATCTGGTTGAACCCGACAGCTGCAAAATCGGCGAACTGCATTTCCATGACGGACTTATACCCCTCCAGGGAAAGTCCCAGCGCCGCACCGACTATAGCACTTTCGCATAATGGAGTATTTCGCACGCGTTCTTTGCCGAATTTTTCCAGGAAACCTTCTGTAATTTTAAAAGCGCCCCCATATTCTGCAATATCCTGCCCCATCAGGATTAGATTTTCCTGCGTTTCCATACTCTGCCACAATCCATCCCGGATTCCGTCAATAAATCTTTTTACCGGAAACATTTCTGGATCGGGAGAAACAACTTCAACCGGAATATCGTGTTGCGGTGTTTCCGCATACATATCCTTTATTTCTTTTTCAGTGTCCGCCGCGGCCGGATTCTCCTTAACCGCAATGGCAGATTCAATAATCGAACGATATTCATTCCGGATCTCACTTATTTTTTCATCATACAAAAGACCCTCATCAATCAGCCATTTTTCATAAGAAATGACCGGATCTTTTTTTCCCCAGGTCTCAAACAGGTCGGCGGGTATATATTTTGTTCCGCTGGCTTCCTCGTGCCCGCGCATGCGAAAAGTCATGCATTCGACCAGATAGGGCTTCTGTTCACGGATACAGTATTCACGGACGCCCCGGATGGTGTCATAAACATCCAGAATATTATTGCCATCGATTTGTACGGATTCCATACCATAACCAATCCCTTTATCGGCAAGCCGGTTGCATCGGAACTGTTCGGTGACGGGGGTGCTCAATCCATACCCGTTATTTTCGATCACGAAAATAACAGGCAGGTCCCATACGGCTGCGAGGTTTAGTGCCTCGTGAAAGTCTCCTTCGGATGTTCCGCCTTCGCCAGTAAAAGCAAGCGAAACTTTTTTTTCTTTTTTGAGTTTATAGGCAAGAGCTGCACCATCGGCAAGAGCCAGTTGCGGACCCAGATGTGAAATCATTCCGCATATATGATAATCCCGGGAACCGAAATGAAAACTTCTTTCCCGCCCCTTGCTAAAGCCTTCCTCACTTCCCTGCCACTGTAAAAAAAGTTTATGTAAAGGCATTTGACGGCCTGTAAAAACGCCGAGATTACGATGCAGGGGCATTATCCATTCATCCTGCGCAAGTGCAGAAACAACCCCTGCAGAAATGGCTTCCTGTCCAATGCCGCTAAACCATTTACTGATTCTTCCCTGGCGCAGGAGGACCAGCATTTTTTCTTCAATCAGGCGGGGAAAAAGAATCGTCCGGTAGAGATCGAGTAAAATCTGATCAGATAAATCTTTGCGGTCAAAAAACATAGAACCGTAATTTATAAAGAATGCCGCCGGATCAGCCTAGTTTTCGGATTGAGTCGACTTTTTGTACAGGAACGAAGTCAGAATCGAAAGCAGGAGACTAAACAGAAGCGCCCACCAAAAACCGTCCACCCGGAAGCCATTCACGAATTTTGCAGCCAGCAAAATAATCAGCGCATTGATCACAAAAAGGAACAAACCAAAAGTGAAAATGGTAATAGGCAAAGTGAGAATGATCAGCAGCGGTTTAACAAAAATATTCAGCAGACCCAGTACAATGGCCAGTATGAGGGCCGTTACAAAGGACTGAATATGCACGCCGCTTAAAATATAGGAAAGAGCGAAAGCGACGACGGCAGAAATGATAATTCTCAAAATGATATTCATAACTGCAAATTTTGATCTGTGAAAATACAGAATCCGACTCTTTAAAAGACCGCCAGCTCATAAAAATCGTTCGCATTCAGGTATTTATTGGCCAGTTCCTGCAAAGTTTTGGGTTGAATATTTTTAATGGTTTCAATTCCGTTATAAAAATAATCTTCCGCAAGATCGTTTAAGATCAGGCTTTTCCATCTTCCGGCCACCTGAAAGGGTCCGTCCAGGTCACCCAATAAAGTCCCGATCATAAAGTTTTTAGTGGTCTTCAGTTCTTCCTCCTCTACCGGTTCGTCGCAGAGACGCTTCATTTCCAGGTAAACCTCCCGGATGGTTGCCTCCGTAACATCCTTACCTGCTTCGGTTGAAATCATGAGGGCGCTTTCCTGGATGAGATTCGTCAGGTAACTGTGGATGCCATAAGTATATCCCTTATCCTCCCTGATATTGGCCATGAGTCGCGATCCGAAGAAACCACCGAAAATATTATTCAGGACCTGCATTTTCTGGAAGTCCGGGTGATGCCGGTTCGGGAAATTCCGGGCAATGCGGATGGCGCCCTGCACGCTGTCGGGATCATTGGTAACCCGGTATTTTTTTTCTGCTACCGGGAGAATGGGCTTGTTTAGTCTGTCTGGTTTAGCCGATCCGCTCAAAGACAGGCTACCAAAATGGATTTCAACCAGTTTTTGAATATCAGCCGGCAATGGCCCTGCAATAAAAATGACACATCGGCCACTGAAGTAGTATTGATTATAAAAATCTTTTATTGCCGTGATATTTAATGCGGTATAATCCTCGATGGAACTATACCGGCCATAAGGATGATCTGCGCCAAACAGATACGTATCAATTAGCCTGCCGGCGATAAAATCATTTTTACGCAGATTCACCTGCAGCCGCTGCTGCATGTTCTTTTTGTATATCTCGAGTTCGTCCTCCGGAAATATTGAATCGGCAATGAGTTCGGAAACCACCGGCAATAATTCTGCAAAATTTTTTTTCATACAGTGAAGGGTGAGCTCCGCCGTTTCATGGCCAGCTGACCGGTTCAGGTAAGCGCCATAGTATTCGAAATAGTCATTTATTTCGTAGGCATTTTTAGTGCGGGTTCCGTTTTTAAGCATAAAGTTCGTTGCAGGGGCGACCAGGTTTTGCGTCTCAAAACAATTACCGGCATAGAATACGACATTCATCATCAGGGTATCCACGGTTCCCATATCCACGAGATAAACTTCTACTCCGTTGCGCAGGGATATTTTATGATGGGGTGGAAGGCTTAACTGAAATTTTACCGCGTCGGTAATTTCCGGCGCAGACTTGCGATTCAACATAAGGAGAAATTCAAGGTTAATTATTACTGTAATAAAACAGGCTGTTGCCGTTTTTTTCATCAAAAATGGAACTGCTCAGATCCCGGATTTCTCCGGCGGTAACTTCCATGTATTTGTTCAGTTCCGTATTCATAAAAGCCACATCTCCCATCAGCTCATACATAGCGAGATTGGAAGCCCGGTTCATCAGGCTCATATCTTCAAACAGAATTGCAGATTCTGTTTTGTTTTTCACTTTCATCAGCTCCTTCTTTTCAATCGTCGTTGTACTTAACTTATCAAGTTCCTTCCGGACAGCCTCGTCGGCCGACTCCATGGAAGTTCCTTTTATCAGTTTGCCCTCGATCAGTAACAATCCGGGATCTGAAGATCCGAAATGATAACATTCTATATTGCTGAATAGTTTTTTTTCTTTCACCAGGGTTTGAAACAATCGGGAAGACCCGCCACCACCCAATAATTCGCCGATCAGGTCCATTGCATAATAAGATTTATCCGTTCTGGAACCCACATGAAAAGCTTTATATAATGCGTCCAGCGGAACATCTGCTTTTACTTCCTTAATACGGGCTGCTTCCTGTTTTGGCTCCATCGGAAGATGACGGATATATTTTTCTCCGGAAGGTATATTACCGAACCATTTTTCAGCAAGTGCGAGAGCTTTATCTGTTTGAATATTCCCGGCCATTACAAGTATTGCGTTCGCTGGGCAATAATGCTTATGGAAAAATGCTTTCACATCCACCAGTTTAGCGTTTTCAATATGTGAAAGTTCCTGCCCGATAGTCATCCATCGATAAGGATGTTGTTTGTAAGCCAGCTCCCTCAACTTAAAAGCAACATCGCCATACGGACGATTGATATAATGTTCTTTAAATTCCTCGCTGACTACTTTACGTTGCACATCCAGACTCTTCTCACTAAAAGCCAGCGATATCATACGATCACTTTCCAGCCAGCAGGCTGTTTCGATATTTTCTGCCGGAAGCTGGATATAGTAATTCGTCAGGTCGTTGGTCGTGAAAGCATTATTTTCCCCACCCGCCATCAGAAGCGGGCTCTCAAAATCCTTGATATTCACGGATCCACCGAACATCAGGTGTTCAAACAGATGGGCGAAGCCGGTTTTCTCAGGATTTTCGTCCCGGGCACCCACATCATAGAGCACGTTCAGCACAGCCATGGGAGTGGTATGGTCTTCATGTACGATAAATCTCAGACCATTATTAAGCGTAAACTTCTTATAATCGATTTGCATAGAATGTATGTTCTTTTCTTTTGAAAAGAAGTGCAAGGTAATAAGAGTTCAATAACCGGAAAGGAAAGACTTAGTAGATGCTTTTCACCTTCATATTCATCTCCAGCAGGCCTTCAGGGCGGCGGTTTACAAGGATTTTCACCCTGTCGCCGGTATTTTGTAACATAGATTTATATAACTGGAGGTTTTGGGACAAATTATCATTTACACCAATCACCACATCATCCACTTTAAGACCCGCTTTTTCTGCTGGCGAGTCTTTCATCACGTCCCCCACTCTGATCTCACCTTCAATCCAATACAAGCCGAGGCCGGTATATGAGTAATCGAACTGATCGCGGTAATGCGAATTCGGCGTGAGATAAAAAATCTTTTTATCATAATTTAAAATGATATTAAAGCGACGTAAAACATCATTTCCAATCAAACCGGCGAGGTATGGATAAGAAGTGATATTGTATTCGTCGTCAAAAATATGCGTAGGGACATTCCGGAACCGATAAGGGCCCATTTTAAATTCTTTGAGTACGGTTACCTGCATATTTGCTTTGCCACCCATGCCCTGGGCCTGTGTGGGTAAGGGCTTTTTATCAGGATAGAGTATGGAACTGTCTCTGATAAAATCGGAGTTCAGCAACAAACACAATCCTGCACCGGTATCAAAATAAAAACGGGGGGTCACTTCTCTTAAATCTCTGATCATGGCATTCTCCACGGGGAGACTGACAATGTTCGGTTTAAATGCATATCCGCCACCTGGATATTTAATGTTTCCCTTAGTATAAACGTACATCTGACTGCTGTCGTAGTCGATCTTTACAATATAACGCGAAAAAAAACTGTAACCAATGATCCCGTCTATCCGGTCTCCATACACACTGCTTAAAATGTCATAATCGCTTACATGAAAATTGAGACTGTCCACCTGTAAATTTCCCATTTTCAGGGACCGGTTATTTACATATCTCAACTGTCTGATACCACCGATGCCCATAATTAATCTATCGGTCATTACGGGTGAAATATTGAGGCGGATGCAAGTGGTAGAATCGAGTGAAATGCCGCCACTACCTGTATCCATAATAAAATTTAGGGTATCGGGATAACCAACCAGCTGTGCGCGAATTACGACGACGCCACCTGTAAAAGTTGTGAACGGAACCTGTGTGATGAGTTTTGCTGAGTTCGCTGATTTTTTCTGGGCAAAAGTAGTTGCACAGCATACCATGACCAGGATGAAACTCCTGAGAATTTTACGGGTAGCAGCAATCAAACAAACTATACAAGTTTTGTTAGCAGTATTCATGATTCAAAAGCGGTCGATAGTCTTGGTGTAGATTATTAGAATAACCTATCTGTTAAATCTACTAAATATTTGACAGCTTCCTAGTCCGTTTATATAATTATTGAATTGAAAAATTGCTATCCTAAATTTGCTTCTGAAACATAAAACTCAAAAGCGTAAAGTCAGTAAGATTGAATAACGTTTTTGTTTTTTTATAAAAGTATTTCGAAATGGATTTATCGAAACTCTATGCAAGGGCTCTGGAATTTGATTTTCTGACAGTGGAAGAAGGGGTAACACTTTTTAGTGACGCACCACTGGCCGAACTGATGTTTGTTGCAGACCAACTGCGGCAAAAACAGGTTGGACATGGAAAAGTGACCTGGCAGATTGACCGCAATGTAAATACTACGAATGTTTGCATCGCGAATTGCAAGTTTTGTAACTTCTACAGAATTCCCGGTCACCCGGATGCTTATATAACGGATATCAATACCTATGTCCGGAAAATAGAGGAAACTTTCAAATGGGGCGGCGATCAGTTATTATTGCAGGGTGGCCATCATCCGAAACTGGGATTGAGTTTTTATACTGATTTATTCCGTGAACTCAAGTCGCGCTTTCCAAACTTAAAACTGCATACTCTTGGTCCTCCTGAGATTGCACATATCTGCAAGCTCGAAAAAAAATCCCATAAGGAAGTGATCACCGCATTACGTGAGGCCGGAATGGATTCGCTTCCCGGCGCTGGCGCCGAAATCCTGGTAGATCGGGTAAGACGACTGGTGAGTAAGGGGAAATGTGGTTCACAGGAATGGCTAGACATTATGCGGGAGGCGCACCAACAACATATTACCACTTCCGCGACCATGATGTTCGGACACGTGGAAACCATCGGGGAAAGATTTGAACACCTGGCGAAGATTCGGGAAGTGCAGGCTCTGAAACCCAAAGATGCAAAAGGCTTTCTGGCTTTTATACCCTGGACCTTCCAGGATGCAGACACTTTGCTGGCCAGGATCCGGGGCGTACACAACCTGACTACTCCTGAAGAATATATCCGGATGATTGCCATGAGCCGGATCATGCTTCCCAATGTGAATAATATTCAGGCTTCCTGGCTAACCGTTGGTAAAGAAACGGCCCAGACCTGCCTCCACGCCGGAGCCAACGATTTCGGGAGCATCATGCTGGAGGAAAACGTAGTCAGTGCCGCCGGCGCACCACACCGTTTCACCAGCAAAACTATTCAGGCTGCTATTCAGGAAGCCGGCTTTAAACCCCAACTTAGAAATCAGCAATACGAATTCCGCGAATTGCCAGCGGTCATGGAGGAGCAAGTGATTGATTATTAAGGCCTAAAGCCTAAAGCTCAAAGCCTAAGACTTCTTTTTGGAAACTTGTATATACGTATGCCTGACAGTTAAATTCCATCAACTCAGAATTACAAAATGTTTGAAATCGGTTTTAGGCTTGCCCTGGTTTTAGGCTTTGGGCTTTAAGCTTTAAGCTTGCCCTGGTTTTAAGCTTAACTAAGTATTTTTTTTAGTACCAGCTCATATCTTAAAATCGGAATTTATGCGTTAAATGAATAGTCCCTTACTATTCCAATACCATGCATAGCCCCTTCCGTAACCTGGTTCGTATTTCTGTCGTTTTATTCGCCATCGTTTTACTGTGCAATTTCTTTGCATACTATCTGGTAAATAAGAAATCGGCTGAAAATGAGGAACTTATATCAGCCCGATCACTTTCTGGCCGGCAGCAGACGCTTAGTCAGGTTATTGCGAAACAGGCAGCACTGATCAGTGGTGGAATATACGGAGCCGCAGAAACCCGTCAGTTAAAGGACAGTCTCGCTTTTGCACTCGAAGATTTCAAAAAACAGGAAGAGCTGTTGCTCAAAAGGGTGGAACAATCCAAGTCGCCTTTGCCCACCCAGGTTTTCAAAGTCCGCCTCCTTTTTTCTTATGTCAATCCCTATTACTTAGGTATCCAGCGCATCGGTCAGAACATAGCACAAGACGATTCCATCATATTCGAGATCAACAAGCGCATCTACTTACAAAGGCTGGTAGAAAATGAAAACAAATATCTGCCCCTGATGCGGGATATTACCAATCAGTTTACTATTCTTTTGAACGAAAAAAACAAGGAATCATCGGCTATTGAAGTGGGAAAAATGGTTTCACTCATTGTTGCCATTATCTGCCTGATCATTCTCGTGCTGGAACCGGCCTTCAAAAAAGGAGAGACGAATTTCAGGGACCTTCAAAAGGCAAAAAATGAATTGCAGGTTGAAAAAACACAACTCGATACATTGTTGTTGTCCCAGGATGAAGCAATTCAAACCCTGTCCTACGCGATGACCTATGCAAGGATGGGATCATGGAAAGTAGATTTTGAATCGCAGGAAATCTTACTGGGAAATGAATTCAGGGAATTACTGGTAATGGAAGATAATATTTCCGGTAAATTATTACTGGATGAATTTCTGGAAGAATTTGTCGTGCCGGAGGATTTTCATAATGCGAAAGATGAGTTTGGGGAAATATTCCTCAACAGGAATAATGTAGGATATGAAAGTTCTTTTTCATTTCGTGTCATAACGCGTGAGGGATGGATGCGTTATTTATTTCTCAAAGGCAAGGTCGTGGATGTGAATGGATGTTTTGGAATTGCCCAGGATGTTACAGCACAAAAGGAATCGGAGAATGCATTGGTGAACAGTGAACAGAAATTCCGTCTGCTGGCAGAAAATTCTGAAGACATCATTAGTGTGCACGCGGCCGATGGCACTACCTGGTATCTTTCTCCCTCTCTGACCCATGTACTCGGCTATGAAGTGGAAGAGGTCATCGGAACTCCTGTTCTGGACTATGTGCATCCCGATGACCGGTATAAATTTACCAAACAGGGTCGGGGCCCCGAACTTTATACACAGGAATCTCTGATCATTCGGTACAGAGTACGCAAAAAAGATAAGAATTATCTCTGGCTCGAAACCATTATCAAACCCGTCGTAGATCATAATGAGGTAATCAAACTGGTTTGTACTTCACGAAATATCACAGGACAGCGTATTGCGCAGGATAAACTGAAAAAGAAAGACCAATTGCTTTATGCCGTTTCGCAGGCAACCCATTTACTATTGAGCAACACGGATCTTAACCAGGCCATTGCTTCAGGTATTGAAATCCTGGGGACAAAGACACAGGTGGAGCGGGTCTATGTTTTTAAAAATAAAAAGGACGAACAAACCGGTAAGTGGTTTACTTCCATTATTAATGAATGGAATGGGAAAGGAAATATATCTAGGTTGGATGATCCCAAAATGTCAAATCTGAGTTTTGAGACTATCGAACCCATTGTCAGACCGTTAATCGAACGTCTGCCCTTTGTAAGTTACCGCCGGAAAGAAACGGATGAGCGCCTTCTGGGAATTTTTGAAAGGCAACAGGTAGAAGCCACTTTATCCATCCCGATTTTTGTAAATGATTTTTTCTGGGGTTTTGTGGGATTTGATGAAACGACAAAGGATAAGGAATGGACCGATGGAGAATTCTCCATACTCCAGTCTTTTGCCTCTTCTTTAAGCGCAGCGATACAGCGTAAAAAAATTGAAGACGAACTCATCCAGGCAAAAGTACTCGCTGAAACGGCCAGCCGCACCAAGAGTGAATTTCTGGCCAATATGAGCCATGAACTCCGCACACCAATGAATGGCATTATCGGATTTACTGATCTGGTGCTTACCACGGAACTTCAAAAAACACAACGGGATTACCTTAAGAACGTAAAAAAATCGGCCTATGGATTATTGGAGATTATCAACGACATACTGGATTTCTCCCGTATCGAAGCGGGCAAACTTCTTATTGATAATACCTTATTCAAGCTGGATGAACTCGTGGAAGAAACGATAGATATTCTCACACTGAAGGCATTTGAGAAAAAACTCGAAATGCTGTACCGGGTTGATCATGATATTCCGTCCCAGTTGCTGGGCGATCCTGTGCGCATCCGCCAGATCATTGTGAATTTACTGGGTAACGCCATCAAGTTTACCAAACACGGGGAGATTTATGTTTCGATCAGGATGCAGGGTGAATGCTTTTTAAAAGATGATAAGAAGTATTTGAATTTTATCATAGACGTGAAAGATACCGGTATCGGCATTCCAAGAGATAAACTGCAAAAAATCTTTGAAAGTTTTACCCAGGCTGATAACTCTACCACAAGAAAATATGGAGGAACAGGGCTGGGATTAGCCATTTCCAAGAGCCTGGCAGAACTGATGCATGGAACCCTCACAGTCGAAAGTGAAGCCGGAAAAGGAAGCTTGTTTTCACTTTGTATCCCACTGGAAGTAGCGAACGATCAGCCTGAAATACAGATTCAGCCAAAACCATTGCTTAAGAAAGTGCTGGTCGTGGATGACAATATCACTAACCTGCAACTGATGAAAGAAACACTGGGTTATTTCCAGATATATTCTGAAACATCTACCAACGGACCGGAAGCCTTATTAATGATTGAATCAGCAAGGACATCCGGTCAGCCTTTTGATTTAATCATCACTGACCACCATATGCCCGGCATGGACGGCATCAATCTGGTGAAGGAAATTAAAGAGTCGATCCCGGGAGTCAGCCAGCCCTTTATTTTGATGCTTTCTTCACTGGAAAAAAATCTATATCAGCACGAGGCTGACAAGACCGGCATCAATAAATTTATTTCAAAGCCGGTAAAATTACACGAGCTGAATAGCACACTTTTAACCTTGTTCGAGAAGAATATGCAGAATGATTCCCTGCATCCCTCTTTTGACTCGATTGAAAAAATTACACAATCGGCCAGTATCATGGTCGTTGATGATGATCCGATCAATATGATGTTGATTTCTGAAGTGCTGAAGCGAATGGGGTTTGATGTGATACAAATGCAGAATGGAAAAGAAGTGATCGAGGCGCTGCCGCACTATGATCCGGTGTTAATTTTTATGGATGTGAATATGCCGGAGATGGATGGTTATATGACTACTCGAATCATACGAAAAATGCAGACTTCGCAATCAAGTATCCCTATCATTGCACTTACCGCAGATGCGATGAAGGGCGATAGAGAACGCTGCCTGGATTCGGGAATGAATAATTATGTATCCAAGCCATTCAAACTGGAAGAGATAGAAGCGGTTTTGAAGGAATATGTATTACTGGTGTGACAGCTTTGCCCGCCGAAGCTTTAGCGAAGGTGGGTTGGCAGTTGGCAGTTGAAAGAATTTGTAGCCTGCTAAGTTAATTTA